>Ga0256826_1000890_pt1 | contig 18636 bp, 20 predicted proteins | sample CV79metaG_FD_185975 | JGI IMG/M metagenome (GOLD analysis project Ga0256826, IMG submission 185975) | Hydrothermal vent microbial communities from East Pacific Rise, Pacific Ocean - CV79 | ecosystem: Environmental > Aquatic > Marine > Hydrothermal vents | place: Pacific Ocean: East Pacific Rise...
TAATAGTATTTCCCTTTTAGGTACTAGCTTTGGTTCAAAGCTACTATCTCTATCTCGAGGAATAGATACATCAATATTTCCATACTTTGATTTTATAGTTTTATCATTATATCCATTACGATAATTACTATTTATTGATTCTTGATTTTTATCATAACCTAAGTGGTCTGTTAGTTCTTCTTGTGAAGCTGTTTGTATTACTTCTTTGAGAATATTTTTAAACTCATTTGTAATATCATCTAAACCTGTAAATGTTCCATTTGCTATTTGTCTTTTTAATTCTTCTGTATTTAATAAATTCATTATGTAAATCCTAATTTATTTTCATATTTGATATTGTATCAAATAATCACTTTTTTAGGTTTACACAGTTAGTTTTACAGTCTCCTAATCTTCTATAAATAGTACTACTTCATCTGTTAGCATAAAATCATTGTTATAAATTCTATTATTTTTTATATTAATTTTCTTTTCTTTTTCTAAAAGGTTAATTCTTTTTAATTCACTTTTTGTAAATATATCTAAAGATACCCCAACAGCACTCCTTAAGCCTAAAAATAGTTTTTCAAATTTAATATCCTTTTTATCTAAAAACTCTTCTTTTTCGTATTTTAGTGGGGTATTTATATATTCTTGTACATCTTTTAGTGGATAATATCTTGTATCTTTAAAACATCCTACCGCTCCTGCTCCAACTCCTAAATACTCATCTTTTTCCCAGTATCCAAAGTTGTGTTTACTTCTTGCTTCTTTATTTTTAGAAAAATTTGAGATTTCATATTGTATAAAGTTATTTTCTTTTAAAAATTCAAAAATATATCTTGCCATATCTTCATCTTCTATTTTTACATTTGTCCTATCAAAGAATTTTGTGCCTTCTTCTATTGTAAGGCTATATGCACTTATATGGTCGATTGGTAGAGTTTTGATGATATTTAAATCATTTGTAATAAGCTCTTTTGTATCTAAGGTAGTATCATAAATAATATCACAATTTATATGTTTATATCCAACTTCATATGCCCAATTTATTGCATTTATTGCTTGTGTGTGGTTATGATTTCTTCCTAAAAATTTTAGTTTTTTATCGTCAAAACTCTGAACACCAAAACTTACACGATTTACTCCATGCCCTTTCATCTCTTCAAGCCATTGTTTTGATGCTGAGTTTGGATTTGCTTCCGTTGTGATTTCTGTATCTTTGGATATAAAGTTTTTTAGTTCTTCAAATATCTCAGTATAATATTTAGCATCAATACAAGAAGGAGTTCCTCCTCCAAAAAATATTGATTTTAGTTTTTTGTTTGGTATTTTTTTTAATTCGTTTGTTAACTGTATTTTTAAAGCTTTCATATACTCTTTTTTTAAGTGAAACAAGTCCACATAAGAGTTAAAAGCGCAATAAAAACATTTGCTATCGCAAAATGGAATGTGTATGTATAAAAGCAATTTGAAAGTATCCTTTAGGTATCATCTTAAGATATAATTATAAGGTAATAAGATTAATGGAAGATAAAGAAAAGAAAAACTTTAGACCAAATGTAGCTGCTATTGTTTTGAGTTCATCATACCCTGCGAAATGTGAAATTTTAATTGCTTCAAGAATAGATATCAAAGATGCATGGCAATTTCCACAAGGTGGAATTGATGCAGGTGAAACTCCAAAAGAGGCTTTATATAGAGAATTGGAAGAAGAGATAGGTACAAATGAGATTGAAATAATTGCTCAGTATCCTGGTTGGGTTTCATATGACTTTCCTGAAGCAGTTGCTAAAAAGATGGCACCATATGATGGACAAACTCAAAAGTATTATTTGGTTAAGTTAAAAAAAGGTGCTAAAATAAATATTCATACAGAAATTCCAGAATTTGGTGAGTATAAATTTGTTGAAAGAAAAAAATTAAATGATTATATTACTTTTTTCAAAAGAACAGTTTATAAAAAAGTATTAAAATATTTCAAAGAAGAGGGATACATTTAAAATGTTAAAAGTTTTAAAATTTGGTGGAACTAGTGTTGGTACATTAGAAAGAATACAAAATGTTGCAAAAATAATAAAAGATATTAAAGATGATGGTCATGACGTTATTGCTGTTGTTTCAGCTATGAGTGGTGAAACGAATAAATTAATTGAGTATGCAAATACATTTAGTTCTACTCCCTGTGCTAAAGAGATGGATACACTTTTAAGTTCAGGAGAGAGAGTTACAAGTGCTTTACTTTCAATTGCTTTAAATGAAGATGGTTATAAAGCAACTTCTATGAGTGGTAGAGAAGCTGGTATTAAAACTACATCAGAACACACTGAAGCAAGAATTGAAGAGATAGATACTACAAATATGAAAAATGCTATTAGTGAAGGTAAGGTAATAATTGTTGCAGGTTTTCAAGGTGTTAGTATATATAATGGTAGAGTTACTACTTTAGGAAGAGGTGGAAGTGACCTTACTGCTGTTGCTATTGCAGGAGCGATTAAAGCTGATATTTGTGAAATATATACAGATGTTGATGGTATATATACAACAGATCCTAGAATTGAACCTAAGGCTAAGAAATTAGAAAAAATATCTTATGAAGAGATGCTAGAACTAGCAAGTTTAGGAGCTAAAGTACTTCAAAATAGAAGTGTAGAGATGGCAAAAAAATTAAATGTAAATTTAGTATCAAGAAGTTCTTTTACTCCAGAAGTAGAAGGTACATTAATAACACAAGAGGAAAATATAATGGAAGCACCAGTAGTAAGTGGAATTGCACTAGATAAAAATCAAGTAAGAGTAGGTATGTATAAAGTTGCGGATAAGCCAGGAATAGCAGCATCAATTTTTCAAGAACTTGCAGATAGCAATATAAATGTTGATATGATAGTTCAAACTGTTGCTGTTGATGGTAAAGCTGATTTAGACTTTACAATTCCTACAGGTGATTTAGAAAAAACTAGAAAAGTTATGGATACATTTGCAAATGACGTTGAAAAAATAGATTACAATAAATCTGTATGTAAAGTTTCAATTGTTGGTGTTGGTATGAAATCTCATACTGGCGTTGCATCTAAAGCATTTTCATCAATGGCAACTGAAAATATAAATATAAGAATAATAAGTACAAGTGAGATTAAGATCTCTATGATTATTGAAGAAAAATATGCAGAATTAGCAGTACGTGCATTACATGATGCATATGAGTTAGATAAATAGGCTTTAACTTTGCAAGAGTTTACAAATTGGACAGTTAAAACAATAAGAGAAGACAAATATATTGGTTCTTGGATGGAAGAGCGAAAATTTGATTGGATTCCTATTGTTTCCAAAACTATATCTAATATAATAGATAAAAATAAATCTATTTTAGTTGTAACAGATGATGATAGAGAGTGGTTTTTAAAGTATGTATTAAATAAAATAAACTCAAAACAAAATGCACGACCGTTACTCCCTTTTTATGACTTTAATTCTTTTGTGCAAAATACAAATAGAATAAGTGGAGATGATGAGATTGAGCTTTTAAATGATATGCTTGATATCTCATTTCCAAATGGTTATGTATTTTGGTATATAGGAAGAAGTCAAAGTAGAAAAGCAATATTATCAAAAGTTTCTAATAACTCATTTTTATGGCTTTTTGATGAAGATATACAAAATAGTTTTAATCTTAAAAGTACAGATGAAACTTTGGATATGAAACTTTTACAGTTATATAGACTTTTTGATAAGAGTTTAAACGCTGCATTATTTGCAGAAATTGAAGTAGACAAATGATACCAAAAATTTCAACAATATTGATTGTAAATGATGTTGAAACAATGGTTAAAGAACTTGTATCAACTTTACCAATACATGATATAAGAATTATTCAAAATGAAGAAGATGGTAAAAATGATTTTTTAATCATCCATTCAAAACAAGCAATAAAAGAAGCATATATTGCTGTTAATAAAACAAAATATATCTTGCTATGTGGAGATACTTTTCGAACAGAAGCTCAAAATTCACTTTTAAAAGTTTTAGAAGAACCACCTTTAAATATTATTTTTATATTAATAACAACATCTAAAAATACAATATTACCTACAATTTTATCACGAATGCCTCATAAGTATTTAAAAACAAAAGTTGAAATTAAAAAATGTGAATTAGACTTTAGTAATCTTGACTTAGGAACAATATATACTTTTTTGAAAAAGCAGCAAAGAATATCAAAAAATGATTTTAAAGAATTAGTTGAATCTATGTTATATAAAATACAAGAAGATAAAATAAAATTATCAAGTACTCAGCTTGAAAGTTTTTCAAAAGCTATGAATTTATGTGAGTTAAACTCAAAACCTATAAATGTATTAACGATATTATTATTAAATTTAAGTAATTAAAATGACTTTTTATAAAATAAATTCTAATAATTACGAATCATTATATGAAACACTAGGTTGTGAAAAAGCTGGAGCAAAAATAATTGCAAAAAAATCTAAAATAAATGTTTTATATATTAAAAATTTACATACAGGTGCAGCTAATATATTAAAGCAAGATGCCTTATCAATAGGTGCAGATTTAGCAGTTCCTAGAGGTACAATATTAAATGTAACAAAAACAGTTGATGCTATACTTGTAGGTACTAATAAACATTTTGAAATATTGTCAAATAAAGAACTATCACAACCTTTTGGTTTGAAAAATTTAGCTATAGAGCTTAAAAGTTTTATAGCTATAAACAAATACAAAACAAAAATTATGGGTGTTATAAATGCAAATGATGATTCTTTTTATACCAATAGTAGATTTAAAAATCAAAATGCAATTAATAAAATTCTTCAAATGATAGATGATGGTGCAAATATAATAGATATTGGTGCAGTATCTTCTAAGCCAGGAAGTAAAGAAGTATCGCAAGAAGAAGAATTAGAAAGAATAAAACCAATTTGTGATGAAATAAAATCTTTAAAGTTATACGAAAAAGTTGATTTTAGTGTAGATAGTTATTCTGTTTTAGTTATAGAATATGCTCTTAAAAGTGGATTTAGTATTGTAAATGATATTACAGGACTAGAAAATGATGAAGTTGCAAAAGTTACAGCTAAGTATGATGCAAGTATAGTAATAATGCATATGCAAAATAATCCACAAAATATGCAAGATAATCCAGAGTATGAAAATGTGATAATACAAATAGATGAATTTTTTAAACAAAGAATCAAAAAAGCGAAAGCTTTTGGAATTAAAAATATTATTTTAGATGTTGGTATTGGATTTGGTAAAACCGTAGATCATAATTTAGAATTATTACAAAATATGGAGCATTTTTGCCATTTTGGATATGAGGTACTTCTAGGTGCAAGTAGAAAATCACTTATTAATGCTATTGTTCCAAATACACCTACTGAAAATAGACTAAGCGGTACATTATCTATACATCTAGATGGTATAAATAAAGGTGTATCAATTATTAGATGTCATGATGTCAAAGATCATTTTCAAGCTATTGAAATAAATAAAGCAATAAATAAGAGTATATAATGAAATATATATTTCCTTTACTATTATTGATCAGTTTTTTAGATGGAAGAATCTTAACTATTTACAATGAAGATGAAATCAATGCAGATAAAAATAAAAAATATAAAATGGAAGTTGCTAACACTTATTATGATAGTGGAGAGATAAAAACTAAACTAATATATACAGATAAACAAGTATATGGGATAAAGACATATTTTGCAAAAAATAATACAATTATTGCTGAAGAATCATTTATAAATAATCAACTAGATGGTGTAAAAAAAGAGTATTATCCAAATGGAAAAATAAAACTAGAAGTAAATTTAAAAAATAATAATAAACACGGTTTAGAAACAGCATTTTATCAAAGTGGAGTTATAAAACATACAGCTTATTATAAGAATAGTCAAATAGAGGGTATTAAAAAGACATATTATCCTAACTCTTCAATATTAGCAATCACAACATATAAAAATGGTAGAAAAAATGGATTAAAACAATTGTTTTTTTTAAAAGGAAGTTTAAAGTCTGAAAGTTTCTATAAAAATGATGAACTTCATGGTACGGTAAAAGAGTATTATGTAACAGGGGAATTATATAGTTCTGCAATGTATAAAAATGATAAAAAACATGGTATTGAACTTATGTTTAAAAAAAATGGAATATTATTAAGTAAAAAAATATATAAATATGGTGAACTTTTTGATGCTAATGAAAAATTAACAGATGAAGCGTTAAAAGAATTAAATATATTTTATACCTATCATAAAAATGGAAAAATAAAAACTGAGTTTTCCTATGTAAATGGTGTAATAAGTGGTAATTATAAGAGTTTTTATCCAGATGGTGTTTTGAAATCTGAAGTATTTTATATAAATGGTAGAAAAAATGGTGTTGAAAAGCATTATTATAATAATGGAGAACTTAAACAAAAGATATATTATTTTATGGATATGAAACATGGGTTATTTATAAAATATAGATATGATGGTAATATTATAAGTGAATACAGATATGTTAAAGGTGTTTTGCATGGAAAAAGTAAAATTTATCATAGAAATGGAAAAATAAAAGATATTTTAAAATATTCAAATAATAAAAAAAATGGAGTACAGTTTTCATTTTATAAAAATGGAAAATTAAAATCAGAAAAGAACTATAAAGATGGAAAACTACATGGAATAACCGCAAATTATAGTAGAAGAGGTAAACTTGTAAATAAAACTGTTTATGTTGAAGGAAAAATAGAAAAATAGTTTATTTTTTATTTGATTTTAGCTAAAATATATATACTTATATAAATGGATAATAAATGACTGTAAACATAACTTTACCTAATGCCTCATACGATATTAATATCGATAAACTTAAACAAATAGAACTTAATACAAAAGTTGTAATTGTAACTAACCCTACTATTTCTAAATTGCATTTAGAATATTTACTTTCTAAAATAAAAGCTAAAGAATTAAGTGTTGTAACTGTACCAGATGGTGAACAATATAAACATATGCAAACTCTAGAATCTATTTTAGAACACTGTTTTAATGAAAAATTAAATAGAAGTTCTATTTTAATTGCATTTGGTGGTGGAGTTATTGGTGATATGACTGGATTCGCAGCTTCAATTTATCAAAGAGGAATTGATTTTATCCAAATACCTACAACTTTACTTTCACAAGTTGATGCTAGTGTTGGTGGAAAAACTGGTATAAACAACAAATTTGGAAAAAATTTAGTTGGAGCTTTTCATCAGCCAATTGAAGTAAATATTGATCCATATTTTTTAACTACTCTTCCTGCAAGAGAATTTTCTGCAGGGGTTGCAGAGATAATAAAAATGGCAGTATGTTTTAATAAAGAGTTTTTTGAATGGATTGAACAAAATGATATTACAAGAGAAGAAAATACAAAAATAGTAATTGCAAAATCTGTTGAAACAAAAGCATGGGTTGTATCTCAAGATGAAAAAGAAAAAGGTCTTAGAGCTGCACTTAATTATGGACATACATTTGGACATGTTGTTGAAAATGAAACTGAGTATAGTACTTATTTACATGGAGAAGCTGTTGGTATAGGAATGGTTATGGCTAATGAACTAGCTGTAAAAGTTGGGATAATGTCTAAAAGTGAAGCTTTAAGAGTTAAAGTATTACTTGAAAAATATGATATTCCTACATCTTATAAAATTAATGATGTTGAAGATTTTTATGAGCATTTCTTTTTAGATAAAAAAAGCTTAGATGATAAAATTAAATTTATTTTACCTATAGGAATTGGTGATTGTAAAATTACTGATGAGGTTTCAAAAGATATCACTTGTGAAGTGTTAAGGACTTTTAATTAATGAATACAATTTTTAAAACATTATTATTAATAATATCACTTACTCTTAGTTTATATGCAAAAGATGTAAAAACAGATGATATTTCCAAAAATATGGATATTGTTAAGATACAAGATACTCTTAAAATTTTAAATGAAGAGTTAGAAGATAATATTTGGATAACAAGATATAATAACTACTTAACATATAGAAAGATAGAAAAAGAATTAGTAAAAATAAAAAAAGATGCAAAGAAATATGGAAGATGGAAGGGCAGTAAATATAAAGAATTATCTTATCAATTAAAAAATAAAATAAAAATAAAAGAAAATGAACTTTCCCTAATTAGTGAGTATAAAGATTCTCCTATTGGAAGTATGATTAAACCAAAAGATATTGAAAAAGCACCAATTATCACAAATCCATTTAATATTATTGAAGCATATAGCTATATTGGTAAACTGCAAGAAAATGTAGAGGAATATGGTAAAACAAATGCAGAGCTTAGTAATTTACTTGCAATTGTGGATGCAAAGATTAAAGAGTATCAAAAATTATATGATATTGATAAGAAACAAGAAACAAAAAAGAAATTAGAATTATTAAAAAAAGAGTTAAAAGACTTTATTATGGTGGTTGATATTGTATCAACTACTCATGAAGTTTATAGTAGAAAGATTGAGCAAGTAATACTTGAAGTTAATGAAACAATTTCACAAGAAGTTAATAGATCATTTAAAATGATTATTATTGTATTAATATTATCTTTTTTAGCTTTTGGGATGAAAATTGCAATTAAAAAATATGTAAAAGAAGATGACCATCATTATACAGCAAATAAATTAATTAACTTTATTCTAATTATAATTATTATATTTATATTATTATTCTCTTATATCGATAATGCTTCATATCTTGTAACTTTCTTAGGATTTGCATCTGCTGGTATTGCTATTGCTTTAAAAGATTGGTTTATGTCAATGTTTGGATGGATGGCTATCATGACTAGTGGTGCTATTACTGTTGGTGACAGAATTAAAGTTACAAGAGATGGTACAGAAGTTGTCGGTGATGTTTTAGATATATCATTATTTAAAATTTCAATAAGAGAAGATATCACACTTACGAGTTATACTAAAAATAGAAGAACAGGAAGAGTATTTTTTATTCCAAATAATTATATTTTTACAGATATGATTGCAAATTATACCTTTGATGGATTAAGAACTGTATGGGATGGAATCGATATAAATATAACTTTTGATTCTAACCATAAAAGAGCAGTAGAAATTGCAAAAACTATTGCAACGGCGCATGCAAAGGGATATACAGATCTTGCTAGAAAAAGATTGCAAAAACTTAGAAAAAAATATGTTTTAAGAAGTGCTGGAACAGATCCTAGAGTATTTTCATTTGTAGAGCCTTATGGTATTACTATTTCTGCTTGGTATCATACTAATTCTCATGCTACACTTGCTTTAAGGAGTACAATTAGTATGGAGATTCTTGAAGCATTTAAAGCAGCAGATGATATAACACTTGCATACCCAACACAAACATTAAGAGTTGCCAATCATGGTCCAATAGAACCAGAAAGCTTACTTCCTGGAACAACTGCAAATGGATTATTTGATGGTCCATCTGCAAATTAGGAAAATATATGTTTTCTAAGCAAAAAGTATTTTTTAAAACGTTTGGGTGTAGAACAAATGTAGTTGACTCTCAAATTATGATGTCAAAACTTAAAGATTTTGACTTAACTTTTAATGAAAAAGATGCAAATATAGTTGTAATAAACTCTTGTACAGTTACTAATAGTGCAGATAGTACAGCTAGAAATTATATAAACTCTTTAAAAAAATTACCAAATAATCCACGTGTAATATTTACAGGGTGTGGAGTTTGGACAAAAGGTGAAGGGCTTTTTAAAGAAAATAAAATAGATGCACTTTTTGGACATAGCCAAAAAGAGAAAATTAATACACTTTTAAAGCAAGAAGAGAGATTTTTTGATGCTGGTGATTTAAAACATCTTGATGATACTATTATAGAGCAAATGCAAGGTAAAAGTAGAGCTTTTATTAAAATCCAAGAAGGATGTGATTTTAGATGTTCATATTGTATTATTCCATATGTAAGGGGAGATGCAAGAGCTTATAGTGAAGAAAAGATACTAGAACAAATATCTATTTTAGCTTCAAATGGATTTGGAGAATTTATATTAACTGGAACAAATCTTGGTTCTTATGGAAAAGGACTTGCTAATAAAAAGGATGGATTAGCTCTACTTTTAAAGAAGATTTCTCAAATTAGAGGTGTAAGAAGAATTCGTTTGGGAAGTGTAGAACCAATACAAATAACAGATGAATTTAAAGAGTTACTTGATGAACCATGGATGGCGAAGCAACTTCATATTGCATTACAACATACAACAAAAGAAATGTTAAATATAATGAATAGAAGAAATAAACTTGATTCTGATTTAGAGTTATTTAATTATATTGCTTCAAAAGGTTATGCCCTAGGAACTGATTTTATAGTTGGACATCCAGGAGAAAGTAAAGAGATATGGGAAGAGGCTATAAAAAATATAGAAAAATTTCCACTTACCCATATTCATGCTTTTACATATTCGAAAAGAGATGGAACTCCTAGTGCATTAATGAGTGGGGAAGTAAATGGAAATGTTGCAAAAGCAAGACTTAAAGAACTTACTTCTATTATTGATGAAAAAAACTATAACTTTAGAAAAAATAGAGGATCTTTAGAAGTATTAATAGAACAAAATAAAAATGGAAAATATATAGGATATGATCAATACTTTAATACTATTGAAGTTCAAAGTAAAAGTGATATAGTTGGTGATTGGATATTTATTGAAGATTATGATGTAAAAAGAGATATTACACAAGCAATATTTTAAAAGGATTAAATATGTTTAATGAAGATAAAAACAATATGAACAATGAAAAAAATATGAAACTAATGATGATAAGTGCATCAGTATTAGTAGGACTATTTATTTATACTATGATAAAAAGTGATTCAGTTATGCAAAATGGGAGTTATTTTTTAGGTATTGGATTTATCTTAGCTCTTATGGTTGTATCTTTTTACATGCAAAAATATAAAAAGAAAATACAAGAGATAATCCCTGAAAATAAATTTCAAACTCAACTTGATGATAATATTAAGCAAAAAGAAACATCTTCATCTAATGAAAATCAAAATGATCAAAATATAAATATAGAAGCAATATCTTCAAATATTACATTTAAAGATGTTGCAGGGATAAATTCTATAAAAGAAGAGCTTGAAGAGTTAGTTGACTTTTTAAATAATCCAAAAAAATATAGAAAATATGATGTTGTTTTACCAAAAGGTGTTTTACTAGTAGGTCCTCCAGGAGTTGGTAAAACTCTTATTGCAAGAGCTGTTGCTGGTGAAGCTGATGTACCATTTTTTTATCAAAGTGGAGCAAGCTTTGTACATATTTATGTAGGAATGGGTGCAAAAAGAGTTAGAGAATTATTTGCAAAAGCAAAAGCAACTGCACCATCTATTATATTTATAGATGAAATTGATGCTATTGGAAAAAGTAGAGGTAGTGGAAGTAATGATGAGAGAGAAGCTACATTAAATGAATTACTTACTCAAATGGATGGATTTGATGGTCAAAGTGATGTAATTGTAATTGGTGCTACAAATAAGATTGAAGTTTTAGATGAGGCTTTACTTCGTGCTGGAAGATTTGATAGAAGAGTATTTTTAACTCTTCCATCACTTCAAGATAGAACAAAAATATTAAAACTTTATACTAAAAATAAAAGTACAAACTTTGATATAGATAAACTTGCCCTTGATACTAGTGGTTTTAATAGTGCTGCTTTAGCTACTTTAGTAAATGAAGCATTGTTAAATATGATTAAAAGATCTGGTACTTCTTTACTTGAAGAAGATATAAGTATTGCCAAGCAAAAAGTTCAGTATGGAAAAAAACAATTAAATATATTGTGTGCAGATCAAAAAGAGATATTAGCTATTTATCAGGCATCTAAAGCATTTATTATTAAACAAACAGTAAGTTTATTTGATGAAGGTATTTTAAGTGATGATTGTTTATATCCATCCAAAAGTCAATTAGAACAAAAAATAAAAAATAATCTTGCAGGAAGTATAGGTCTTGAAGTAATTAAAAAAGAGCCTTATGCTGTTTTTGAATCTGAAATGCATGTTGCTCAACATATTGCAAAAGATATGGTTTATAAATATAAAATGGAAAAATCTGAAAATGATATTATTACAAGATTAAAAGATGAACTTAAAACTGAATTTTTAGAAAATATAGAAGAAGTTCATATTTTAAAAGAGAAAATAATTAAAGATGAAATCATTGTATTTTAGTGGTTTTTGTCTAGAAAATGAAAAAGAATTATTTTCATCATATATAATTGAAAATGATTTTACAGTTAGTGGTTTTTCATATGGTGCAATTAAAGCATTTAAATATACGCTAGAAGCCTTGAAAAATAATCAAAGAGTTGATAAACTTCAACTATTTTCACCTGCATACTTTAATACAAAAGATAAAAAATTTAAAAGACTTCAATTAATGTTTTTTAAAAAAGATGAAAATGAATATAAAAATAATTTTATAAAGAATACAATCTTTCCTAATAATCATAATATAAATCAATATCTAACAAATGGAACATATACTCAACTTGAAGAGTTATTATATTTTCCTTGGGATAAACACGACTTACAGACTATTATAGATGCGAATATAAAATTAGAAATATTTATAGGGCAAAAAGATAAAATAGTAGATGCAATAAGTTCAAAAGAATTCTTTAGACAATTTGGTGAAGTATATTTTCTAAAAGGTGTTGGTCATAGTCTAAATTAATATTAATTTAGTGAAGTGTATCCATATCAATAGAAGCATAACTTGAATCTATACTATGCAAGAATTCAAGTAGTTTTTTTATATTTTTAGATCTAATTAACATCTCATATCTGTATTTATTTGCAATTTTAAATACAGAACATTCCTTAAATCCAATAAGTTCAATATCATTTTGGTTTATCACTCTTCGTACATAAAAATCAAGTTTTTCTTTTGCTATAAATCCATTTGAGTGTGAAAATACTATTTTAGCTAATCTTATATTAGGAGGGTAGATATCTGCTCTACATTCTAACTCATCTTTTAAAAAATCTTCATAATCTTTTTGCTCAATATATTCACTAAAAAACTCTTTATTTTTGGTTTGGATTATAACTTCACCTTCACCATTTCTTCCACTTCTACCTGCTATTTGTAAAGTTAAAGATAATGCCTTTTCTCTGATTTTATAAGATGTCATATTAAGTACAGAATCTATTCCTAATATAACTGCAAGTGTAACATTATGGTAGTCATGTCCTTTAGATAGCATTTGAGTACCTACAAGAATATCTATTTTCTGTTCATTAAAATCTTTTAGGGTTTTTCTTAAAATTTTATCTGTTTTTATACTATCCCTATCAAAACTTTGTATGGTATTATTAGGGAACATAACACTTAATTGCTCTTTTACTTCAGCAGTACCTAGTCGGAAGTTTTTAATAGTACCTGTTTTGCATGATGGACAGTTTGTTGGAATTGCTTGAGTATAATTACAATAGTGGCACATAAGAGCTTTGTTGTATTTGTGTAAACTAAGAGAAACTGAACAAAAAGGGCATTCTATACTTTTAGAACAATCTGCACATATTTGATATTTAAAATTTGCACGTGTTGGTAAAAATACTATTACTTGTTTTTTTTGCTCTAAAGTATTATGAATTTTATTTACTATTTTATTTGTTAGTTTTAGATTTTCTTCATCATATATAATAGTTTTACTTGTGTTAAAAAAAGTCTCTTTTATTCTTATATAAGGAATTTTGGCAAAAGAAGAAATAGAAGGGGTTGCACTTCCTAAAATTACTTGAATATTATATTTTTTTCCAAGATAAATAGAAATATCTTTTACATTTAATCTTGGCTTATTGTCTGCTTTATATGAATCATCATGCTCTTCATCTACAACTATTAAACCAAGATTATCATATGGTAAAAATAAACAAGACCTAGCTCCTGCTATTATTTTTATTTTCCCCTCTTGTAAATCTTTTAATATCGTTTCTTTTTTCTTTTTTTGTATTTTAGAGTGCCATATTGCAACTGATTGTCCAAAAACATCTTCTAGTCTTTTTTGCATTTGAGGTGTTAGTGAAATTTCAGGCATAAGTAAAACTGCTTGTTTATTTTGATTTAGAATATTTTGTATACTTTTAATATAAATTTCTGTTTTTCCACTTCCCGTATTTGCAAATAGTAGGGCTGTTTTATTTTTTGATAAAAAATCTATTGCATCTAATTGTGTTTTTGAAAGTTTTATGTCACATTGAATCTCTTCATGTTTTGTGTTGTTTTTATATTCTTTATTAAAAGGTGAATATAAACTAAGAGCTTCACCTAAACTAGAAACATAATATTGACTAATAAATTTTGATGTGGAAATCATTTTTTCATCATAATTAAAATTGCAAATATCTGAGATAAGAGTACATTTAAAAGTAGGTTCTTTTACCTCTTTTATAACAACAGCATCTAAAAGTTTTTTTCTTCTTTGTAGTGATACACTTACTTTAGTACCAATTTTAAGTTCTTCTTTTGAAGAATAAGTAAGAGGCTCTAGTGGTGATTTAAGTAATGCAAGTTCGTAGTAATACATCATAAATCTAAAATCTTTTTACAATTTTTATCATCTTTATTACAAACAAAAGTAAAATTATCTTTATTGTATGTAAATTTTATATTTTTAGATGAACTAATCCAAAAATAATAAATAGTATTTGATTCTTTACTCCAAAAAGAGGATGTTTTTTCTTTTGATATAAATGGTTTAGTAAGAATTTTTGAAAAAAGATATTTATCTTCATCTAAACTATCAAGAGTGGTTAATGAATTTTTTAAGATATTATTATTGTGAAAATTATTAAGTGCATTTTGTATTACAATCATATCATTTTTTGCTTTTAGTAAAGTGGTTTTTAAAGATATATCCATAAATTTAGGAATAGCAATACTTGCTAGAATAGAGATAATCATAATAGAAAATATAATCTCTATTAAAGAAAATCCTTTATATTTTGATTTCATCAATTTTTACAGATAAATCTTCAAGTGAATTTTCTAATTGAACTAATTCATGTGTTTTTTTAATATATGCAAGAAGTAATTCACTAGTATCAATATTTGAATTTAAATCAATAAATTTAGTGATACCATCATGTATTTTATTATTTTCATCACTTCCAATATCAACAGTGTATGCTTTATGATTTATGTGAAATGTCATGCTCTCTCTTCATTTTTAAATTCAGTAGTAATATTTGAAATATCAATTGATTTTGAAATATTTAATGCTTTATCTATATTTAAAAGCATATTTTCATTGTTGTATTTTAGTCTATCGTTTTGATCTTCTAACTCTAAAATTCTATTTTTTAAATTATTATTTTCATTTAATAATAGATTTAATTTTAATGATAAGTTATGGATTTGTTGGTTTAATTTATCTAAAATATACATATATCTATTTTAGCAAAATAATCATTAATTAATTATTTTTAAAGTATAATATCTACTATAAATAAAGAAAAAGAAAAGAAAAATGAAAAAAAACTATATGCCATTATTTTTAATATTTGGATTAATTATAACTATAGTTGTAGTTTTTATCTCAATGTCAAATGTACAAAGTATGGTTGTAGTTGTAAAAGATAATATTAAAAAAAAGCCATTAGATATAAAATTGCACCATTATCAAGATAGTGATTGTGGAATGGTAATAGATGATCTTAAATATGCTTCTCAAGTGGTATCAAATAAAGGTACAACATGGTTTTTTCATGACCATGGTGGGCTTATAAATTGGCTTGAACTTAGAAGCTTTAAAGATAGTGCAAAAATATGGGTACATTCAATTGATACAAATAGATGGATTGATGGAAGAAAAGCATGGTATAGTAGAAATGAGATTACACCTATGGAGTTTGGTTTTGGTGCATATGAAAATAAAAAAGATAATTTAATTACTTTTTCACAAATGAGATTATTTCAATTAAGAGGTGAAAATATGACAAACCCTATTATAAAAAAACAACTACTTGGACTATAAGTGGAAACAATAGATATACTTTCAATTATAACAATTGCATTTTTAGGTTCTTTTGGACATTGCATTGGTATGTGTGGTGGAATTGTAATTGCATATAGTAGTACAAAAGTACAGCAAGGTTGGAGTAAATCAAAACAGAGTACTTCTCACCTTTTATACTCATTTGGTAGGATTACAACATATATGATTTTAGGTTTAGTATTTGGTGCAATTGGTGGAGTTGCTACTTTTTCAAATAATGCAAATGGAGTTTTATGGATAGTAGCAGGAACTGCTATGATTCTTACAGGATTGTCACTTCTTGGTAAAATTAAATTTTTAACAATAATAGAACACTCTTTATCTTCATCAAAAATATACCAAGAAAATTTTAAAGCACTTTTAAAAAGTCAAACATTACTTAGCTTCTTTTTATTAGGTATGTTAAATGGCTTATTACCATGTGGTTTTGTATACTTTTTTGCTATAACTGCTGCAAGTACGGGTGATGCTCTAAGTGGAGCATTAGTTATGCTAATTTTTGGACTTAGTACAATACCTGCACTTTTTTCTTTGGGATTTTTTGTAGGATTATTTAATCAAGGTAATTTTAGAAATATTATGATCAAACTTGCAGCTATTAGTGTTTTAATATATGGTGGATACACAATTTATAATGGTTATACCTATATTTCAAACCAAGACAAGACATTGTTACAATGTCATACTTCATGAGTTTTATATGTTAAAGATATTATTTTTAAATATTATTTTATTTGTAAATTTATTTGCTATTGAAAATGTATATTTTCTTCCTAAACAATCTTCTGAAGCAAAAGCTGAAATATTAAATTTAATTAACAATGCTAAAACTAATATAGATATTGCGATGTATAATTTCAAGTATAAAAAATTTGCTAAAGCATTAAAAAAAGCAGAAAAAAGAGGTGTAGCAGTAAAAATTTATTATTATAAAAAGAAGTTAGATTTTTCAAAAAAAATAACACTTATAAAAATAAAAAATAAACTACATACTAAAATCGCAATTTTTGATAAAAAAAGAGTTGTATTTGGAAGTTTAAATTGGACAAAAGAGTCATTTAATAACAATTATGAAGTGATGTATATCACAGATAAGAAAGATATTGTAAAAGAGTTTAATACTTTTTTCAATTCTATAAAATAAGGAAATAGAATAATGTTAGAAATTGCAATTGCAGGTTACTGTATATATTTTTTAATTAGTATTTATACATCATTTATGCAAGTAGATTATGTAAAAAGAGCCAAAACAAATGCTACTGTTATATTGACACCTTCAAAGTTTATTGAAGCTGGAAATTATAGTGTAGAAACTCAAAGATTAGGAATGATTAGTTCATTTTATGATTTTGTGTTATTTTTTATGTGGATTAGTTTTGGATTAGCTTTTCTTGATGATTTAACAATTGCTTATTCTGGATGGCAAAAAGCTGTTATATTTGTAGATTTATTTATAATAATTAATTGGTTTTTAGGACTGCCTTTTGAGCTATATAGTACATTTAAAATAGACAAAAAATATGGTTTTTCTAATATGACAGTAAAATTATATATTCAAGATACTATTAAAAGTTCAATATTATTTTTATTATTCGGTTCGGCTGTTATTGCTGCACTTGCAATTATTATAGAATCTTTTCCTTCTTGGTGGATATACGGATTTGTATTTATATTTATAACTTTTGTACTTATAAATATGTTAGCTCCTTATTTTATGATGATGTTTAATAAATTTGAACCACTAAAAGATGAAGAGTTATCAAAAAAAATACAAGATTTACTTACAAGTGTTGGATTTAAAAGTTCAGGTGTATTTTCAAGTGATGCTTCAAAAAGAGATAATAGACTAAATGCGTATTTTGGAGGACTTGGATCTTCAAAAAGAGTTGTTTTATTTGATACATTAATTGAAAAATTAACACATAATGAACTTTTAGCAGTTCTTGGACATGAGCTAGGACATGCAAAAAATGGAGATATTTATAAAAATATCGCAATCATGGGTTTAGTGTTTTTTACAATATTTGCTATTTTTGGAAACTTGCCTGAAGAGTTGTTTTTACAATTACATTTAAATAATGAACCATATGCTGTAATTATTATGATGTTGATGTTTATGTCTCCAATATTCTTTTTTCTTATGCCTTTAATGTCTGCAATAAGTAGACACAATGAATATGCAGCAGATGAATTTGGTAGTAATTTAGCTACAAAAGATGATTTAGTAAATGCACTTTTAAAACTTGCAAATGAAAATAAGTCATTTCCATTGTCTCACCCTTTATATATATTCTTTTTCTATTCTCATCCGCCTTTAGTTGAAAGACTAAAAGAGTTAGGATATAATGGGGCAGGAATAGGGCAACTAAAAAAGGATGATGAATCTTTAAAAGGTGATTGTGAACTTGGATAAAAATTTAAAAATATGTATCGTTAAACTTTCAGCTATGGGTGATATTATTCATGCTATGGCTGCTTTACAGTTTATTAAGAAAAAATACCCAACTTGTACCATTGATTGGATTGTAGAAGAGGGATTTAAAGGTGTTTTAGAAAACAATAAACATATTGATAATATTTTAC
>Ga0256826_1000891_pt1 | contig 18614 bp, 14 predicted proteins | sample CV79metaG_FD_185975 | JGI IMG/M metagenome (GOLD analysis project Ga0256826, IMG submission 185975) | Hydrothermal vent microbial communities from East Pacific Rise, Pacific Ocean - CV79 | ecosystem: Environmental > Aquatic > Marine > Hydrothermal vents | place: Pacific Ocean: East Pacific Rise...
GTCCAATTGTTACATCATCACCAATTATAGTAGGACTTCCATCACTTCTATCTGCTTTTTTATGGTGTGTGATATGAACCATACTGATATCTTGAATACTTGTACGGCTTCCTATTTTGATGTAGTGTACATCGCCACGGATGACAGTTCCAAACCAAATAGAGGAATCCTCTCCTATCTCTACATCACCAATAACATCAGCTGATGGAGCTATCCATGTGTTTTTACCTATTTTTGGTGTGAAGTTTTTAAATCTATGTATCATGTTTCTACTCCTTACAATCAATAAATATTGATGATATTAAATTTGCTATATGGCTTGTCGATTCTTTTTTAGTTGCTTTAGATATACGATTTACATAATCTTCTAATAGTTTATGATTATTGATAGATTTTGAATTTTCATTCTTAATTTTAATATACGAACCATCACTTTGAAGTTCATGTGCCAGTTGATTATCACAGCATTGTAATTTTAATACTTGTAATATCTTTTCTTGTGATGCTTTATCTTTTATGGCTGTTAAAAGTTCTATTCTACGTACTAGATTTCTAGGCATCCAATCAGCAGAAGAGATGTATAGTCCAGCAGAATCATTTTTAAAATAGAAAGTACGAGGATGTTCTAAATATTTTCCAAGAATTGAGGTAACTCGTATATTTTCACTTACACCCTCAATTCCTGGTTTAAGACAACATATTCCTCGAACAATAAGTTGTATTTTTACACCTGCTTGACTTGCTTTATAAAGTGCTCTGATAACATCTTCATCTACCAATGAGTTTATCTTAGCGATTATTTCACCATTTGTACCTTGTCTTGTTTCGTTATGTATGAGAGAAAGTATCTTAGGTTTTATCTGTGCAGGTGCCATATATAGCTCATTAAGTTTCCCTTTTTTACTAAAACCTGTTAAAAAATGAAAAAATCGTGTTAAATCATTTGTAATTTCGTCTTTAGATGTCATATATGACATATCAGTATATATTTTTGCAGTTGAAGGATTATAGTTTCCTGTTCCTAGGTGTGCATATTGCTTGAGTGTACCATTTTTACGACGAGTAATAAGGGTCGCTTTTGCATGTACTTTAAAACCTTTTATTCCGTATATAACATGAGCACCAGATTTTTCAAGTGCTTTAGCCCAGATTAGATTGTTTTCTTCATCAAATCTAGCTTTTAGTTCAACCATAACTGTCACTTGTTTTCCACTTTCACTAGCATTCATAAGTGCTTGAACTATTGGTGAATTTGTACCAGAACGATAGAGTGTCATTTTAATAGAAACAACATCTGGATCTTTACTAGCACTCTGAATAAATTTTACAACTGGTTCAAAGCTTTCGTAAGGGTGGTACATTAAAATATCTTGTTTTTCTAGTGTATTGAAGATATCTTCATTATTATCTAAGGGAGGAAGGTTCTTAGGCTTAAATGGTGCAGATAATAGATGTGCAAAGTCTCTATTTCCAACAATTTGCCAAAGACTAGAGAGGTTTAAAAATGAGTGAAATTTGTAGATGTCATCTTTATAAACATTTGTATGACGATTGAAAAAATTTATAATTTCTTCATCTGAACGACTTCCTATTTCAAGTCTGACCATCTCACCTTTACGACGAAGTTTAAGACCCTCTTCTAAAATTTCCATAAAGTCATCTGCTTCCTCTTCCTCTATCTCAAGGTCAGCATTCCGAGTTACTCGAAATGAAGCAAATTTTAGAAGTGTAAAGCCAGGAAAAAGATCTTCAACATGTTTAGCAACAACAGTTTCTATAGTGACATAAACGCCATTACCAAGCTCTATAAATCTATCTAAAACACGAGGTACACGAATAAGCCCAAAACGCTCAACTGTTTCATCATCGCTATCTTGAAGTTTTACAATGATACCAAAACTTAGGTTGTTGAGGTGAGGAAATGGATGTGTAGCATCAATAGCAATAGGTATAATGACAGGATAAATATTTTCATTAAAAAACTTCTTTAGCTTGTTCTGTTCACTACTTGTTGCCTCATCATAGCTTTTTACAAAAATACCTTCATGTTCAAGTTTTTTTAAAATTTCACTACGACAATGTTCTATGACTTGTTGCTCTTGATGAAGATATGTACGAATCTCTTTGAGTTGCTGTAAAGGAGTTAATTTATCGGCACCAGAAACAATAATTCCAGCAGAAAAAAGTTTTTTAAGTCCAGCAACTCTAATCATATAAAATTCATCTAAATTTGTTCCATAAATTGCTAAAAATTTTAAACGTTCAAGGAGAGGAAGAGATGAGTCTTGTGCTTGTTTGAGAACTCTTGTGTTGAACTGTAACCAAGAGAGCTCACGGTTATTGTAAAGATTTGGATTTTTGAGATTTAACATAAATTTTGAACCTATTTTAGTTGTTTTGTAAAGCATTATACCAATAGTTTAACAATGGTCTAATTACAATTAGTTTATAATAAATAAATTTTTTTAAGGATCCATATGTTTTTACGTCTTTTATTTGTTACATTTATATACTCACTCTCTCTTTATGCTTCACCAAGCATTGATGAAATGCGTGCAGCGGTGATTAAAGATCCGACACTTCTTGATACACCTCAAGCAAAAGCATTAATGAAACAAAAAGGTATTTCAAAAGCTGATGTTCAACGTAAGCTAGCTAAAAACAATGCTATGATAGAAGAGGTAAAAGATGTAAACTCTATAGAAAATAATATAGAAATTACGGATATTAATGATACTCAGAAAAAAGAAATAAAGGATGTTCAACAGATAGAAAAAAGATTAAATCCTTTTGAGTATAAAACGGCAGAAGAGTTACGTAAAAGTTTAAATACGCAACAACAACTCCTTACAAACAAAAAACTCTCTCGCTATGTTAATAGATTTTATGCAAATAAAAACAGTATAGATAGTGCTTCAATGCCAACTCCTGACAACTATATAGTCTCAACTGGAGATGTTATAAATCTTCATATATATGGAGATAGAGATACAAACTATGAACTTCAAGTCTCTAATGATGGAGAGATAGAACTAGAGTATATAGGGCCTGTAAGAGTAGGGGGAATAAGTTTTAAAGAGCTAAAGTCAAATTTATCAAATAAGCTTAAACATCATTTTAAAATGAGTTCATTTAAAATAAGCATTAGTAAATATAGTAGCATTCAAGTAACTCTGATTGGCGATGTAAAGTATCCAGGAATATATAATCTATCATCATTCGCAACACCAAAAGATTTACTCATAGAATCAAAAGGTGTGAGAGATAGTGCATCTGTAAGAAGTATCGATATTAAACGTGCGGGTAAAACAGTCGCTAAATTAGATTTCTATGATTTACTATTTCAAGGAAAAAATGTAGCTACAACACTTCTTAAACATGGAGATATTGTTGTTGTTAATAAGGCTGAAAAATTAGTAAGTATAGATGGCTTTGTAAATAATGCTGCAATTTTTGAGTTAAAAGGTTCTGAAACACTTAAAACATTGATTAACTATGCAGGTGGAATGAAAGCAGAAGCTTCTAAACGCCATATTAAGATAGATAGATATTCAAACAATATGGTATATGAAACATTTCATATACCATACTCTAAAGCCAGAAAATTTAAAATGCAAGATGGAGATAAGGTTTATATCTATCAACTAGATTCTAGTGCGACTACGAGTGTAAATATATATGGAAATATTATACGTCCTGGATCTTACTCTCTACCTACAGATTACTTATTAAGCACATTTTTTAAAAAACAACTTGAGTATGGTTCTCAAAAATTCTTTCTACCAGAAACATATTTAGAATACGGTATCGTTAAACAATACTCTTCAAAACTAAACTACACAACAAAATCTTTTAATCTTCAAAAAGTAATAAATGGTGAAGAGGATATAAAACTTCAAGCTCAAGATGAGATATTTATTTTTAGTAAAAATGATCTTCAAAGTAGTAAATATATCACAACAAAAGGTGATATTCTTATTAAGGAAGGAAAACTTAGATATTTTGAAGGAATGACAATTAGAGATGCTGTTCATGGTTCAGGTCTTGATGGTGTGATTGATGATAAGATACGTGTAACAACTATTAATACACCAAACCGTATGCCAAAAACTTTTTTCTACTCATATGAAAAAAATGGAGATATAACTCTTAGTCCTTATGATGAAGTTGAAATATATGACTACTATAAAACACATTTACTACAACCAGTAAGTATCTCAGGTGAAGTAGTAAATCCAACAACAGTTTTCTATGAAACAGGTATGACTCTCTCTAATCTACTACTCTCTAGTGGAGGCTTTACTATTGAAGCTTATTTAAGTAAAGTAGAAATAGTGAGATACTCTATGGATGAAAACTCAAACCGTACAAAAGAGATAATAGTACTAGATTTAAATCAGATAGATAAAAATAGCTATACTCTTGAGCCTTATGATGAGGTAACAATATATAAGATACCAAATTGGGGTGACAAAAGAGTAGTAACACTTAAAGGTGAAGTGAAATTTCCTGGAAAATACAATGTTAGCAATGGAGAGAGACTTAGTAGTGTAATAGAGCGTGCGGGTGGTTTTACTGATGAAGCTTTTGTTGAAGGAAGCATTTTTACTAGAGATAGTATTCGTAAACGCCAGATTCAACAGTATCAACAATCTTTAGCACGTATAAAAAGAGAACTAGCTATCTATAATGCAATGCCAGCAAATGCTAAGACATCAATGGCATCAGCATCGGCTAGTAATACTCTTAACGATGTTATTTTAGAAGCACAAAAATATCAACCTATTGGTCGTGTAAGTATAGAATTGACATATGATATTGATGAATTTGCAGGGAGTGAGTACGATTTAGTTCTTAAGGATAAAGATGAACTTACTATTCCAAACCAGATAGATACAGTGACAGTCTTTGGTGAAGTTTTTAATCCTACATCATTTATATATAATTCAGAACTAGATGGTGATGAGTATATTGAAATGGCATCTGGACTCTCAAGAAGTGCAGATGAAAGTAGTATCTATGTTATTCATGCAAATGGAACAAGTGAACTTTTAGATGCAGGATGGTTTAGCTCTCAAGCAAAAATACAAAAAGGTGATACAATAGTTGTTCCTCTGTATATCAAAGAGTATAACACTTTAGAAGTTTGGAACTCTGTGGCTAAAGTTCTTTCATCATTTGCAGTAACAGCAGCAGCACTCTCAACACTAGGTGTACTGTAATGAATAATGAAAGAGCAGAAAACTATATAGAAGAAGATGAGATAGATTTAAGAGAACTTTTCTCTACTATTTTAAAAGGTAAGAAAACAATTTTTCTATTAACAGTTGTTGTTGTTATCTTGAGTTTTATTTATGTTTTAAAACTACCAAATGTTTACAAATCAGAAGCTACTCTTATCCCTACAGAGAATAAAAGTGGTGGATTAGGTGGTTTAGGTGGTTTAGCTGCAATGGCAGGTATCAGTATAGGAGGAAGTGGAGGAAGTATGAGTCCAGATGTGGCGTTTAACTCTCTTCTTAGTAATTATGAATTTATGAAAGAGTTTGTTAGTAACAATAAGTTTGATACATATTACTCTAATGATAAAAAAGATGAAAATTATGTTTTTGCACTTGGTTTTCGTGGAGTGTATGATTTTTTAAAATCTGAACCAGAAGAGATGGATAAAGAGCAGGAAATTTTTAAAATCATCAAAATCATTAAGTCAAGTATGTCTATTTCTAGTGATAAGAAAACGGGTCTCATTAGTGTTTCATATAGCGATAGCGATAGAAACTTACCTCCTGTTGTAATAGATGCTTTTCTAAAAGATGCTAGTACTTATCTTGTAAAAAATAATCTACGAATTATTGACCGTAAATTAGGATACTTTCAAAAAGAGTTAGTAAATGCTGATGGCTTTGAGCTTCGTCAAAGTATCTCAGGAATGATTTCTGGGATATTACAAGAGAAAGTAATGATGAAGTCAAAAAAATACTATCAATGTGATGTACTTACAGATGCTTTTCCCTCTTATGTTAAAGATAAAACTAAACCAAAGCGTGGTTTGATTTTAGTTGTATCATTTATTACTAGTCTTATTTTAGGTGTTTTTTTGGTTTTCTTTTTGGAATTTATCCGTAAAGAAAAGGATGAAGTTTCTATTTAATAACACCACTCCCTTTATAATTTGCTGAGTGGTAGATAGTTACTCCATTTTTGTGTGCGTAATACTTTAAGAGTAATCTTTGAAGTGTTACCTCTATAGATGGAGCGAACCATGCATTGTTACTAGTAGCGATGACATAGTCTACATCCCCTTCATAAATTTCAGAACAAGTTGCTTCATAACAGATAGCATTACGAAATTTGACACCTTTTATAATGAAATCACTGGGATGTTGAGCTGTTAAAAAGTCACTAACACCACTAAAAAATGTATCATTGATAAATTTTTGTGCAAATTTAGGCAGAGGAATATACTCTCCAAAAGGGACTAAAACAAGTTTTTTTGCTATCTCTATTTTTCCATTATTGAAAAGATACGTTACATTATAGCTATGCTGATTCTCGATTAAAAGAGAACCAACGATAACAGCTATATTTTTTGAGGCTTTTTGAAGCTCTTTAATTAAGCGTTTATTTCTATTTAGATAGAGTGGAATAACTGATTCTGGAAAGACTACCACATCATACATCTCTTTTTTTGCATTTTCTATCTCTTTGAAAACCATCGTGACAGTAGGTAAAAGAGCTTCTCTTTTCCATTTATAATCTTGTTTTATATGGGTTTCAATTAGTTTTATTTTAAGCGGAGCATCTTCTTTTTTGTCATAATTAAAGTTCAATGCTCCAAGAAGAAGTATCAGTGGTAAAAATTTATACTTCTTTTTTTCTATAAATTGAGGTAGAGAGAGTGCTAGCAGTACGAGAATAAGTTGATATTTATAAATACCAATATAACTCTCTACAAAGATAAGTTCCACTTGTAACCAATTCCAATCAAATGGCTCTATAAAACTAAGTCCAAAGAGTAATAGCGCACGGAAATATGCCTTTTGAGTAAAATAGAGAGGTAGAAAAAAGAGTAGATATATAAATCCAAACGCTAAAGTAATAATAGGAGTCATATAGCCAACACCCTGATACTCAAAACTATAACCTATCCAATAAAACCAAAGTAGACCAACAGTAAAACCAGCAATCGGAATTGAGCGTTTAGGTATGTAGAGAAAAAGAGCTAAAGAAGAGAGGGCAAAAATCGTGTTTAAGAGTTTATTTGAAAGATTGTACTCCTCAAAATATATAAAAGCACTAAAGCATAAGGCTGTAAGGAGACCGAGAGAGATAATCTTAAAATATATTTTCATGTCCTAATTGTACTAGATTTAGAAGACTATTAGTATAACTTTTGTATAATCGCCACAATTTTATTAAACAAAGGAAGTTAGAACATGGATATTATCTCTCAATTATTACCATTTATCTTTTTAATCGCAATTATGTATTTTGTGATTATTCGCCCACAACAGAATGAAGCAAAGGCTAAAGCTGCTATGCTTGAGGCACTTAAAAAAGGTGACAAGGTTGTTACAAACGGTGGCTTTATAGTTGTTGTACAAAAAGTAGAAGAAGAATTTTTAAGTGTCAAGATGAACAACGATACTATTGCTAAAATTACTAAAGATGCTGTTGCAAAGAAGTTCGAGGATGAAGCTTAATTATCGCATAGTCTTATTCGCAATTGCGATTATTTTTGGTATCACATTTTCTCTACCTTCTTTAACTCAAAGTGAACATGGGAAGAAAGTAACACTTGGTCTTGATTTACAAGGTGGATTACATATGCTTCTTGGTGTTAAAACTGAGGAGGCTACAAAATCTCGTATAAAGTCTATCGCTGCTAGTGTTAAGCATTTTGCCCAAAGAAATGACATCTTAATAGATGGTCTAACATTTGATGATGCTGGTGTGAGATTTGAAGTTTTAGATGAAGATGAAATGTCAAAATTCGATGTTTTTTTAAAAGAGATAGATGGTAGTGTTGTATCTAAAAATACTACTATTATCTCATTGTCATTAACAGACAAAGAGATTTTAAAAACACAAAAAGAAGCAGTTGACCAAGCAATAGAGACTATTAGAAATAGACTTGACCAATTTGGACTTAGTGAACCAGTAGTTGCCCGTCAAGGTGATGAAAAGATTTTAGTTCAACTTGCTGGAATAAAAACACAAGAAGAGGAACAACGTGCTCGTGAGCTTATAAGTCGTGCTGCAAAACTGGAACTTATGGCAGTTGATGAAGATCGTAACGCTCGTGTTTATAATATGAGTAGTTCTGATGCAGCAGCTTATGGTGATATTATTTTGAGTGATGCTAAAAATCCACAAAAAAAGTATTTAGTTCGTGAAATACCTATCTTAGATGGTGGTATGCTTACTGATGCATCTATGGGATTTGATAAAAACAATCGTCCTCTTATTAACTTTAAGTTAAATGCAGAGGGTGCAGAAATATTTGGTGACTTCACTGGCCGTAGTGTTGGAAAGCGTTTAGCCGTAGTTCTTGATGGAAAGGTTTACTCTGCTCCAAATATTAATGAACGTATCGGTGGTGGCTCTGGACAGATATCTGGAAGTTATACAGTTATGGAAGCAAAAGATTTAGCTATTGCACTTCGTTCTGGTGCACTGTTAGCTCCTATTTATCTCATGGAAAAACGTTCTGTAGGACCAAGTTTAGGTGCAGATAGTATTAAAGCTTCTTTGATTGCACTTATTGGTGGGTTTGTTCTTGTTATTATATTTATGATGTTTTATTATCGTTTAGCAGGTGTTATAGCTAATATCGCTTTAATTGCTAACTTATTTATACTCTTAGCAGTTATGAGCCTTTTTGGCGCGACATTAACACTTCCTGGTATGGCAGGTATAGTACTTACTGTTGGTATGGCAGTTGATGCAAATGTTATTATCTCTGAGCGTATTCGTGAACTTATCTATGAGGGTAAGAGCATGCATAAGGCTATAGAAGAGGGTTATGCAAATGCTATGCGTGCGATACTTGATGCAAATATCACGACACTGATAGCTTCTGTAGTTCTTTATGCTTATGGAACAGGTGCTATAAAAGGTTTTGCTATTACTATGAGTATTGGTATTTTAGCTTCAATGCTTACAGCTATTTTAGGGACACACGGTATCTATCAAATGTTAGAATCTAAAATATCTAAAAGTAAAAACAATAAACTTTGGTTTGGAATTAAAGGATAATTATGGAATTTTTTAAATATACAAGAACCTTTAATTTTATGGGTAAATCTAAAATGGCAATGATTTTTTCAATCGTTTTAGTTTTAGCCTCATATGCTATTTTACTTACAAAAGGTCTTAACTATGGTGTAGATTTTGCAGGTGGAACAGTTGTTCAAGTAAAGTATGATACAAGAGCACCTATAGACGCAATGAGAAAAAGTTTAAAAGATAACTCTCTTTTTGCTGGAGCGACAATAAGTGAATTTGGTTCACCTGATGAAGTTGTTATTCGTATGAAAACTACTACTGGGAATGTAACTCAAGATATTGGAGATGATACTCGCAATGCACTTAAAGGTACTGGAAATTTTGAGATTCGTCGTGTAGACATAGTAGGACCAACTGTTGGTGCAGAGTTAAAAGAGAAAGGTGCAATGTCACTTCTTTTAGCTGTACTAGGTATACTTGTCTATGTAGCGTTTAGATTTGAGTGGCGTTTCGCAGTAGCTTCTATCTTTGCTCTTATTCATGATGTGAGTATTGCTTTAGGTATGGTTTCTCTTTTCTCTATAGATGTAAATCTTGATGTATTAGCAGGTCTTTTAACAATTTTAGGGTATTCACTAAATGATACAATTATTGTATTTGATAGAATTAGAGAGGGTGTTACAAACAAACGAAATAGTAGTTTAAAAGATACGATTAACGAATCTGTAACAAGAACATTAGCTCGTACTACTTTAACATCTTTAACAACTTTCTTTGTTGTATTTACTCTCTTTATGTTTGGTGGTGAAATTATTCATCCTTTTGCATTTACACTTTTAGTTGGTGTTGTTGTTGGGACTTATTCATCAGTGTTTGTAGCGAGTCCAATTTTATTATGGTTCGGTTTTGATGTGAAAAACTATCATGCTAAGTTGGCTACTAAAGCAAAAAAACAGATGGAAAAACAGAGATTGCGTGAGCAATTTGATTCTGGTGTAGTTTAAAATAGGAGCAAGATTATGGATTGGGGAAAAGTAACATACGTATTTTTCTCGTTAATGAGTTTAACTTCAATAGCGGGATTTCTTTACGAAAATACAGCGACATCACTCTTTATCGCAGCGAGTGTAAATCTTATAAGTACGATTTTAAAAATAGGTGTTCGTAACCTACTGAGTGCAGAGCTTTTAGCATCTTCACTTGTAGCTGATTTACACCTGATTCCATCATTTATATTTTTGGTTATTATTGGCGACAACTCATGGGCTACAGCTCTTGCAATTGGTGCTTTAATTGCAAATATTTTTTCAATGGGACTTGTCTATATCGAAAGTTCTAGACAAAAAGAAGAGTATTAAAAGTATTTATATGTAAAAGGGATAACCCTTTTACTTTAATATTTTAGATTGATATAAGTTTGCTTATATGACTCTTTTATATTAAAGAATTTTAATTAGGATAGTTACATTGGAATATATTTCATCAGATATTGAAAAAAAATGGCAAGAGTATTGGAAAGAGAACGACAGTTTTGAACCAAGTGAAGATTTTACACTAGATAAAAAATATATTTTAAGTATGTTTCCTTTCCCTAGTGGGCGTTTACATATGGGTCATGTTCGCAACTATTCTATAAGTGATGCACTTGCACGTTACCATAGACAAGAAGGAAAAAATGTACTTCATCCGATTGGTTTTGATTCATTTGGAATGCCTGCTGAAAATGCAGCTATCAAAAATGGAAGTCATCCTAAAGGCTGGACTTACGATAATATCGACTATATGAAAAATGAGTTTTACTCATTAGGTTTCTCTTTTAGTCGTAAACGTGAAATGGCAACATCAGATGAACTTTATACTAAGTTTGAACAATCTTTTATTATTGATATGTATGAAAAAGGTCTTCTTTATCGTGAAAAAGGGATGTTAAACTGGTGTCCTCATGATCAAACTGTTTTAGCAAATGAGCAAGTTGTTGATGGGTGTTGTTGGAGATGTGATACACCTATTGTTAAAAAAGATATGAATCAATACTATTTTAAGATTACTCAGTACTCTGATGAACTTTTAGATGATTTGAAAAAACTTGAAGGTGGTTGGCCTAAGCAAGTTTTAACTATGCAAGATAACTGGATAGGAAAATCAAATGGATTAGCGTTTGACCTCTTCTTTGATGATGAATCAAAGGCAAAGTTAAACGCTGAGTTTGAAAGTTTTGATGTTTTTACAACTCGTCCAGATACTATTTATGGTGTTTCATATACAGCATTGGCACCTGAGCATAAAATTGTAAGTTATATGATTGAGAATAATCTTTTAGATGAAGCTACAGTTGCAGAGATAACAAAGATGAAAAATACATCTTCAATAGATAGACAAAAAGAGAAGTCAGGTCTTTCTCTTGGTTTGAATGTGATTCACCCTTTAACTGGCAAAGTAGTTCCTGTATGGATAGCTAACTTTGTTCTTATGGATTATGGTTCGGGTGCAGTTATGGCTGTTCCTGCTCATGATGATAGAGATTATGACTTTGCTAAAAAATACAACTTAGCAGTAAATGCAGTTATCAAACCAAAAGATACTGATGTAGATGTAAGTGAAAAAGCTTTTACAGATACGGGAGTTCTTTTTAATTCTGAAGAATTTGATGGTTTGAACTCTAAAAAGAGTCAATATAACATCATAAAAATGTTTGAAGAAAAAGAGATAGGTAAAAAAACTACCAACTATAAACTTAAAGATTGGGGTGTGAGCCGTCAACGTTATTGGGGTGCACCGATACCTTTTATTCACTGTGAAGATTGTGGTCTTGTTATGGAGAAAAAAGAGAATCTTCCTATTGCTCTTCCTGATGATGTAGAGATTAATGGAGAGGGTTCACCTCTTGAAAATCATCCGACTTGGAAAAACTGTTCTTGTCCTCAGTGTGGAAAAGATGCTGTTCGTGAGACTGATACTATGGATACTTTTGTTCAATCATCTTGGTATTTCTTACGTTTTTGTGCATCACCTGAAACTTTAGAAAAAGCTGCATTTACTCCTCAAGAGATTAAATACTGGATGGGTGTTGACCACTATGTTGGAGGGATTGAACATGCTATTCTTCACTTATTATATGCAAGATTTTTTACAAAAGTATTTCGTGACTTAGGGTATTTAGCATTTGATGAACCATTTGAAAAACTCTTAACACAAGGAATGGTTTTAAAAGATGGTGCAAAGATGTCTAAATCTAAGGGAAATACAGTAGACCCTGATGAAATCATTGCAAAATATGGAGCAGATACAGCTCGTCTTTTCATCCTTTTTGCTGCACCACCAACACAAGAATTAGAGTGGAATGATAGTGCAGTTGAAGGTTCATATAAATTTATAAAACGTTTTTTTGACCGTGCTTCAAATATTGTTACTACAGATGTAAAGCCAAAAATTGATCATGCTTCTCTCTCAAAAGAGGAAAAGCAAGCACGTAAAAAAGTGTACGAAGCACTAGTTCGTTCAAAAGATGTTTTTGAAGAACGTTACACTTTTAACACTATGATAGCGGGTGTTATGGAAGCGATGAATGCATTAAACTCTCAAAATAGTGCTGATGTATGGAGTGAAGGTTATTGGATACTCTCTTCAATAATGGAACCAGTTATTCCTCATACTTGTTGGGAAATAAGTGATAAATATTTTTCTTTAAACAATTTAAATAAACAAGAAGTTTTAGAGGAAGTCTTTGTTGAAGATAGTATTATGCTAGGTGTTTCTATAAACGGTAAACGCCGTGGAGAGATTGAAGTAGATGCAAATGCTTCAAAAGAGGAGATACTTATAGCTGCAAAGAGTGAAGTTTCAAAATGGTTAGAAGATAAAGAGCTTGTTAAAGAGATAGTTGTTCCTAAAAAACTTGTTAACCTGGTTATAAAAGGTTAAGCATGTACTCAACACACCTAATCAAATATGGACTACTATTTTTTCTCTTATTTGAACTAAGTGGGTGTGGTTATAAGCCAAGTGCAAAATTTGCACGTGAGATTATGGGAGAGAAGATAAGTACAAGTATTATTATCTCAAAAGAAGACCCTGAAAATAGTGTGCTAGCAAAAGACTCTGTTGACAAAGCTATTATAGAGATATTTCACTCCTCATTAGTTCCAAGAAGATTTTCTGATACACATTTAAGTTTCAAGATTACAAATCCATCTTATTCTCCAGTTGAGTATGATAACAATGGTTTTATTATATCTTATCGTGCTACAATTAAGTTACTAATTACGAGAGAAACAATAAACAAAAAAAAGAACTATGTAACTTCAGGTACATATGATTTTAGTGTAGTTCCAAATTCAGTTCTTTCTGACCAACAACGCTTTAATGCGATTAAGTATAGTGCAGTTAAAGCAATTTCAGCTTTTGTTGCAAAAGTTTCGGCAGAGGGAACACGAGTAAAATAAGGAGATATTATGACTATTCAAGCGATTATAAACGCTACTTTAAAAAGATTGAAACTAGAGGGTAAATTATTAACTCCAGATTTTTATGCAGATGCTTTTTGTAAAGAAGCAAAAAAAGCAAAAATGAATGTTGAAGATTGTCAGCATTTAGATAAGCTTAAAGCTACACTCAATAAAGAGTTCATTAAAGATTTGAAAAACTATAATATTAAAACTATGCATGAATTTGTTCGTTTTTTAATCTCTAAACTTAATCGTACAAATCCAACAAAAGCTTCGGATATCATAGAGTCTCAAACAATTTTAGCTAAACGTGTTTTTCAAGTTATAGAAGTTCTTCACAATAAAGAAGCATCTGCTTTAGCAAAAACAACTATGGATATGTTAAATACTGGTGCAAGTGCTGAAAAAATAGATAGCTATAGACAGCATTGGATAAACTTTATCACTACATATGATGATACTTTTTTACAAAAGTTAAATGAGTTTGGAGAGATAGATAATGATGACTTGAAAAAAAGTATAGAAAATTTACAACTGGCAAATGCTTCTGTTCAATCTAATGATATTGATTTAGATAAAATTTCAAAACTTCTTATCTCTTCCTTTGTTCCATCTATCGCGTCAAGTGTTAATGATACGATAGCAAACTTAAGTGAAAAAATTCGCCTAAAACCTGAACTATTAGAGAGCTCAAGTATAGAAAAAGAGATACGAGCAACAATTTCACTTCGTATAGCACTTGATAAAGAGAGTGTTAAGGAGATGATAGAGTCTATAGATGGAGTACTTGATAAATTAAGTCTACGTTTAATAGATATGATAGAGAGATCAAATAACTCCACAAATGAAATACAGTCTATAAAAAAAGAGTTAGAGTCTTACTCAGATAAATCAACTACAAATTTTAAAACAGCACATAAAAAGCTTTATACAATTGCAATAGCTCTTGAAGAAAATACACAACTTCTGAGTAGTGATTTGAAAACCCATAGTGAAGAGGTAAATGCTTTAAGTAAAAAAGTACGTAAACTAGAGAAAGAGTTAGCTGCTGCTAAGAAAGAGTCTAAAGAGGATTTTTTAACAAAACTCTACAATAGACGAGCATTAGATGATTTTATGGATGTTAAAGAAGCAGAGTTTAAACGTTATGATAGAAACTTCTCTATTGTAATGTTCGATATTGATTTTTTCAAAAAAGTAAATGATAACTTTGGTCATGATGCTGGAGACGCTGTTTTAGCAGCAGTAGCTAAAATACTTAAAAAAGCTTGTCGTACAGTTGATGTAGTTGGTCGTTTTGGTGGAGAAGAGTTTATCGCTATTTTGAGTGAAACAGAGACAAAGGGTGGTGCTATCTTCGCAGATAAAGTTAGAAAACATGTTCAAAAAGCCCGTTTTATGTACAAGGGAGAGAGAATAGAAGTAACTGTAAGTGCAGGTGTTGCAGAAAGATCAAAACATATCTCATTAAGTGGCGTTTTAAACTCAGCTGATGAGTATTTATATGTGGCTAAAGAGAGTGGGAGAAATAGAGTGGAGTATAAGAAAAAGTAGTGTTAAAGAGCTTTTTAGATAACAAACCACTCTATTACGATAAAATTGATTATACTCGTATGCCTAGAATTTATAAAAGTATTGAAGCATATCTAACTATTCCTAAAATCATTCATCTTATAGGTACAAATGGTAAAGGAACAACAGGACGTTTTTTAGCTAAAGCCTTGCACTCAGTTGGAAAAAGAGTAGGTCATTATACCTCTCCCCACATACTTAACTTTAATGAAAGAATATGGATTGATGGTGAAGATATAGATGATGAGCATTTAGATAGTGCTCATATAGAGTTGTTAAAGCTATTGTCAAAAAAAGATGCTGATGCTTTAAGTTATTTTGAATATACAACACTTTTAGCACTCTATATTTACCAAGATATGGAGTATGTTGTTCTAGAAGCTGGTCTTGGTGGAGAGCGAGATGCAACGGCTGTTTTTAGTAAACATCTTACTCTTGTTACACCTATAGATATAGACCATGAGGCTTTTTTAGGCTCTGATATCTCAAGTATAGCACTTACAAAACTAAATGCTATTGAAAATGTAGCTATTATTGCTAAACAAAAACATCATGATGTTACAGTTGTTACTCAAAAATTAGTAGATAAAAAAAAGATTCAAGTATTATCTTTAGAAACTTTTATCACTTCCTTAGATAAAGAAAAGATAGAGATAATTAGTAAAGAGAATAGACTTGCTCCATACTTAAAAAACAATCTCTCTTTAGCTATTGCTGCTTTAAACTATATGAACATTTCATATGAGGTAAAAGATTTTAGAAACTCAAGACTGTTTGGGCGTTTAACACAGGTGAGAGAAAATATTTTAGTGGATGTGGGACACAATGTTTTAGCAGCTAGGTCAATTTATGAGAGTTTAAAAAATTCCAAGTATACTCTAGTTTACAATAGCTATAAAGATAAAAATTATAAAGAGATAATAGAGATTTTAAAACCAATTTTAAATGATATAGAACTTATAGAGATAGAAGACAAACGAGTAGAAGAGTTAGAGACTTTAAAAGCAGTTATTAACAATATTGGTTTCGATTGTAAGCTTTTTTCAAAAATAGAAAAAGAGAAAAATTATTTAGTTTTTGGATCATTTAGTGTAGTCGAAAAGTTTTTAAAGGAAGTAGATGTATAACCATTTTACGGTAACAATTCATGATGATAATGGAGTAAAACAGTTTAATATGCATAGTTTTGTAAAAAAAGCAATTGCATATGCATCTGTTTTTATTTTAACTATGGTTATTTTTGCGCTTGGGACTATATTGTATCTTGATAACAGTGTGGATGAGATTGAAAAAAAACGTAGTGAAATAACAAAAGCATATCAGCAACTAAAGATGAAAAATTTAAAGCTTCAAGATAGTATGTCAACTACTAAAGAGTCTTTAAAACTAAAAAAACTTGAACTAGAAGAACTCTCTGATGAACTCTCTGAAATAGAAACTCTCATAGGTTTAAAACCTTTGGCTGAAGCATCTCTAGCAAAAAGAGTTTCAGCCACTAGAATGGATACACAACATAGAGCCGTAATGATGCAACTCATACCAAATGCTTCTCCTATAGAGTACAAAGGGATTACAAGTAAGTTTGGTTATAGAATCCATCCAACACTTAAGAAGAGAGAGTTTCATCGCGGAATAGATATGAAGGCCAAAATGAATACACCTGTATATGCTCCTGCTGATGCAATTGTCGAGTGGTCTGGAATGCATAAGCGAAGTGGTTTTGGGCGTTTAGTAATCCTCGAACACTCTTATGGATTTAAAACTTACTACGGGCATTTAAACAAAACTGTGGTAAAATCAGGACAATTTGTTCAAAAAGGAACTCTAATCGCATACACGGGGAACTCAGGAATGAGTAATGGACCTCATTTGCATTACGAAATAAGATTTATACATAGAAATCTCAATCCATACTTATTTATAAAATGGACACAAAAAAATTATGATGAAATATTTACAAAGGAAAAAAAAGTACCATGGCAATCTTTAATAATGGCGACAGACCATCTACATCTGGTAAAACAGACTCAAACACAACAATTATCACAGCCGGCGCAAAAATAAAAGGAGAGGTTTCACTCTCATGTAATCTTTATATTGATGGTGAATTAGAGGGTAGTATACACTCTTCTAAAGAAGTAAATGTAGGTAAAAGTGGTCATGTGGTAGGAAATATAAATGCAGAAAGACTTATAGTTCAAGGTTTTATTGAAGGAAGTGTGGAAGCTAATCGTGTTGAGATAAAAGAGGGTGGTCGAATGAGTGGTGAGATAACTTCAAAAGAGTTAATCATAGAAGCCAAAGGTGTCTTTGAAGGAAATTCAGTAGTAAAAGATGCTAAAAATCAAATAGGTAAAATAGAAAAAGCTTAATGTCACAAACTGCTTTATATAATCATTTCAAAACAGCCACAAAAGACTCTTTAGAGATTCTTATTTGTGAGGATGCTACAGAGGCACAAAACTTAGAGAGTGTTGCAAAGTTTTTCAAAAGAGAAACAATACTCTTCCCTGACTTTCGAGCTACCTTTGGTGATGATTTACGTTCTTACAAAGAGGAGCTATTAGAACTTTTTTTCTCTTTAGGAAAGTATCATAAGGCTAGAAAAAAACCTCTTATAATATCTCCTTTAAAAACACTTCTTTTTCCTCTTCCTAAAGTAGAACTTTTAGAGAGTACCTCTTTAGAATTTGGTGAGCAGGTCAATCTAAAATCCTTTAAAGAACAGATGCTTTTTTGGGGTTATAATTTTGTTGATATGGTTCAAGTCGAAGGAGAAATAAGTCATCGTGGGGATATTTTAGATATCTTCATTCCTTCATCCGCAAATCCACATCGTATCTCTTTCTTTGATAATGAGATAGAGCAAATTAAAGAGTTTGAGTTAGAGTCTCAAAGAACACTAGGTCAAGAGCTAGAGAGTATAAAAATAAGTAGTGCATTTTACTCTTTAAATGAAGTGGCGTTTGAGCGTTTAAACTCTAAAGTACAAGCTAGCGAGTTTGATGCTTTAGTTAAAGATGTATCCTCTTTAGGGTTTTGGCATTTAGAGGATTTGGCTGAAGATTTTTTAGAGGGTAAAAATGTAAAACTCTCTAGAAACTTAGATAATCTTCTAAAGGATGCTTATGGGATTAATAATCCAGCTATCGATAGAACATCTTTTAACCTTGAAGTTTTAGAAGAAAATGATGATGTAAAAGAGTTAGTTGTCGCAAATGCAGAACACCTTTTAAATGTTCATCGTGATAAAAAAATAACTATCATAGCTGCAAATGTTGCAACTATAAAGCAGGCTGGAATTTATGATACTCAGAAGATAGAGATTATAAATGATGGTTATATTTTAAATATCCTAACACCAGATGA
>Ga0256826_1000892_pt1 | contig 18610 bp, 16 predicted proteins | sample CV79metaG_FD_185975 | JGI IMG/M metagenome (GOLD analysis project Ga0256826, IMG submission 185975) | Hydrothermal vent microbial communities from East Pacific Rise, Pacific Ocean - CV79 | ecosystem: Environmental > Aquatic > Marine > Hydrothermal vents | place: Pacific Ocean: East Pacific Rise...
AGCCTGAATCTGTTAGTGGGGAAAGTCAGCAGAAGTGGGGCGCAGAATTGGATTTTTCCCAGATGATACCCGTTGGTGCAGAGTTGAACGATGTGTTATATGCCATTGAAGATACAATGCTCCATCGGGCACTTGATACAACAGGATATGTGCAGGCTCGGGCGGCAGAAAAACTGGGGATTACCAAGAGTCTGTTGCAGTACAAGATGAAAAAATACGGGATTAAGAAGAAGAAATAACGTGTTATTTTAGGTTGATATCTTGTTAGTCGTAGTACCTGCTCATAAACTGATAATAAACAGAATTGATTTTTAAAAAGTTGCAACCAACACCCTGCTTTTCAGCGTGACTGATACTGGCGAAAATTTCAGTGCTGATGCTGTCTCCTTCGTGAAATTCAACATCGGAATCATATTCGATAAATGCTGCTCCCACGCTCATATCTCGTGTCTGCCGTTCAATTATTTCACCGCTTGCCAGTTTCAACAAGGCGAGTTTTCGGATCAGGCGGAGTTCATGGTTACGACGTTCAGACATGGATTATCCTTGATGGAGTCGTCAAAACCCTTCATCTTCTTTGTCACTACAAATTTGCTGTCGATACAACGTACTTAAGTACGCCTCACTCTTTCAAATCTGTGTTCTTCGAACAGGAAGTTTTTTACTTAGCCATCCATAATTTCACTTTTTACGAGTTTGTTATCCTTTGGGGCTAAAAGGAGTGGGTGCTGAGGACATCTCCTGAGTGCAGTACGGATTCACTACTTGAGAACTTTGGTGATGTTTTTCATGTCCTTTACAGCATCAATCTTATCTTTCACAGCGGATACTTCTTTAACACCGGGAACATCCTCAATAATCTTTTTTCCGCTCTCTTCGATATCGTCCATGCCATTTTTAAAGGAGGAGATTGCCTTACCAAGGCCTGAACCAATTTCCGGAAGCTTTTTGCCACCAAAAACCAGGACGGCGATACCAAGGATAACGATAAGCTCAGGTGTTCCCAGTCCAAACATGATTGTACCTCGGTTTAACTTTGAGAATCTTCTTTGGTCTCGTCGATCTTTTTGGGATCGGCTTCTTTTTTAGTAGCGTCTTTGAAGTTTTTGATTCCTTTACCAATTCCTGATCCGATCTCGGGCAGCTTACCTGCTCCGAAAATAATAACGATGATAACCAGAATAACAATTAACTCCGGCATTCCCAATCCAAACATAACAAACCTCTATAAGCTGTTCAGGCTGCAGACAGGTAGAGAGAAGATAACCTGCAGTGCTGTAACAAGTAGTTGTCGGTACATCTATCTATTTCGATGTCTTAAAATAGAGCAGGTGAGACAGAATGTCAATCCTTTCCATGGTCAGTAAGTATCCTGCTCATTTGCTTTATTTTTGTAAGCAGACTCTTTTCATCAATAGTCAAGAGCTTACGGTTTTCCATCACCACTTTCCCGTTAATAATTGAGTGCACAACGTCAGCACCACGGGCTGCATAAACCAGGTGGGAGGGAATGTTATACAGGGGCGTGAGGTGCGGCTGGTTCATGTCGAGTACAATTATATCCGCTTTCTTTCCCACCTCCAGTGATCCAACCTGATTTCCGGCTCCCAGTGTCTCAGCTCCGCCTAATGTCGCAGCATGCAGCGTTCGGGGTGCATCCATGGCTGAGGGATCCATATTGATCACTTTATGTACTTTTGCCACACTGTCCATTTCTGCAAACATATCTACATCGTTATTGGATGCCGCCCCATCAGTGCCAATGCCCACCTTTACCCCGGCCTCAAGCATTTGTACCACTGGGGCGCAGCCGGAAGCAAGTTTCATATTCGATTCCATACAGTGAGAAACAGAGGTGCCACGTTCAGCTACAAGGGCAATCTCTTTTTCGTCAAGCATAACACAGTGGGCGGCCAAGGTGTTATCCCGAAGGAGACCAAGCTGTTCCAGGTGCTGAACAGGACTACAGCCAAAGCGTTCTTTGCAGCTGTTCACTTCTGCTTCATTTTCAGAAAGATGAATATGGTAGAGACTGTTCTGTACCTGTGCCACTGCTCCAAGTCTTGCAAGCAGTTCCTTTGAACAGGTGTAGACTGAATGAGGGCAGGCGGTGATGGAAATCAGCGGGTGATTCCGGTACTGGCCAAAAAGATCATTTATATAAGCAAAACCATTCTCCAGTTCACCGTAGCAGGGAGAAGGAAAATCATAAAGCACTTCTCCTATCCAGGCGCGCATCCCGGTCTCTGCAGTTGCCCGTGCCACATCTTTGGAGAAGAGGTACATATCACAGAAGCTGGTAGTTCCTGATTGTATCATTTCACAGATTGATAGAAGGGTAGCGTGGTAAACCATATCCGGTGTCCATTGCGCTTCCACCGGGAAGATATGCTCTTCAAGCCAGGTCATTAGAGGGAGATCGTCGGCAAGTCCTCGAAAAAGTGCCATGGGGGCATGGGTGTGCGTATTGACCAATCCGGGCATTAGTAGACCATGCTCTGTGTGCAGATTCATGGTGGCGGTGTAGTCATTATTGATTTTTTCCAAAGGACCGATTGCAGTGATTGTGTCCCCGGTAATGGCAAGGGCTGCATCTGTGATAACTTCGCTGTGTTTCGATCCGGGAAGAAGAAAGCTGCCGGAGAGAATAAGATCTGTTTGTTGGGTCATTTTTTTATATTCGTTTAGTGATTTCCACAATCAATTGTTCCAGTTTCGGTTCCATGGCCTCGGCAGTGGCAATAATCTCTTCAAGCAGGATTGGCTCAAAATTATCAGGATCATTGACATTGCAGACCACTGATAAGCCAAGAACATCCACTCCTGCATGAATGGCCACGATGATTTCAGGAACCGACGACATCCCCACGGCATCGGCTCCGCATTCACGGAGCCACCTGGTTTCAGCTGGTGTCTCAAGACTCGGACCGGGAATACAGACATAGGTTCCACTAATAACATGGTTGATTTTACAGTGGGAAGCACTATCCAATGCAGTTTTAATCAGCCCAGGGTGATAAGGGGTGGAGAGATCGGGAAAGCGTGGTCCCCAGGCATCAATGTTTGGGCCGTGCAGTGGGTTTTCGCCAAGGAAATTCAGATGATCCCGCAGTACCACGATGGAACCCGCTTTGAACAGCGGATTTAAGCCCCCGGCTGCGTTTGTGACAAGAAATGTTTTTGCCCCAAGAAGAGACAGTACACGAATGGGAAAGGCCACTTCTTTGGTGGAGTATCCTTCGTAAAAGTGAAATCTGCCCTGAAGGACAGCTATATTTTTGCCGGAGAGTGTGCCGAAAATCAGATTTCCACTGTGACTTGTAACTGTGGATTGGGGAAAATGTGGTAGTTCTGAATAGGGAAGAATCAGCTCCGAGTCAATCTTCTCTGCAAAATTTCCAAGACCGGTACCAAGCTGGATAATCAGCTCGGGAGAAAAAGGAACACGTTCCCGGAGGAAATCAACACACTCTTCGACCCGTTCCTGATAGTTCATCCTGTTTCTACAGCAAAAATACCTGTTGGGCTAATGAGTTGCATGAGCTTTAATAAAATCCCGAATCAGGTTTTTATCAGCATCCATCAGTTCACAATATGACTCTTTCTGTAGCAGTGAGCTGATGGATTCCGGAAGATCCAGGCGTTTGCCAATGGCCGTCTCAACGGTGTCCCCAAATTTTACCGGGTGAGCCGTGGCTAAACAGCAGATAGGAACACCATTTTCCCGATGTTTCAGGGCACAGTGCATACCAACTGCAGTGTGTGGGTCCATGATGTATCCGTTTTCCTTATAGCATTGGGCTATGGTCGCAGTCACTTCTTCTTCAGTTGCCGTAACTGCAGAGAAATTTCTCTGAATCTGATCTTTAAAATCGGTGAGATCGAGTGCTCCGGTTTGAGAAAATTGCTCCATGGCCTGTTTGCAGCGTTCCGGTTCTTCGTCCAGTAAATAATAGAGATATCTTTCAAAATTTGACGCAGCCTGAATATCCATGGATGGGCTTGACGTGGCAGTTACCTCGCCAAGAGAATAATCCCCAGCATTGACCATACGCGAGAGGATATCATTGGAATTGGTGGCCAGCAGCAGTTTGTTAATGGAGCCTTCAGGGAGCATCCGTTTTGCAATATATCCGGCAAAGATATCGCCAAAATTCCCGGTTGGCACGGCAAAGTTGGTTGTTTTGTCATTTTCATGTTTGCTGATATGGAGACAGGCATAAACATAATAGACAACCTGAGCCAGAACACGAGCCCAGTTGATGGAGTTAATAGCCCCAAGTTTATAGGATGCTTTGAATTCAAGATCATTAAATATGGATTTTACTATGGCTTGTCCGTCATCGAAGGTACCATGGATGGCGATGTTAAATACATTGTCATCTGTCACCGTGGTCATCTGTTTTTCCTGGACTTTACTTACTCGTCCATGGGGATGGAGGATGAAAATGTTGATTCGCTCTTTTCCTCGCACTCCGTATATGGCTGCACTGCCAGTGTCTCCGGAAGTGGCGCCCAGGATGTTCATAACTGTATCCTGTTTCTCCAGCAGATACTCAAATATATTCCCAAGAAATTGCAGAGCGATATCTTTGAAAGCAAGGGTAGGACCATGGAAAAGCTCCACGATATGCATTCCATCCTGATGAACCAGAGGCGCAACTGCCGCGCTATCAAAAGATGCGTAGGAACGATCTATTATTTCACACAGATCCGCTTCAGGAATGTCATCGATAAAGCGCGACATGACCTCGAAAGCCAGCTCCTGATAGGAGAGATTTTTCCACTCTTCATAAGTCGAAGATCCAATCCTGGGAATGGTTCGGGGTAAGAGAAGACCACCGTCAGTGGCTAAACCCATCATCACCGCTTTGGTAAAAGGGACGGGATCTATACCGCCACGTGTACTGATATATTGCATGGTTAGCTCTCGTCAATTGTCACTCTGGGGGCATCGTGCCACAGCCCTTCAAGGTCATAAAAAGATCGCTGTTCATGGTAGAAAATATGAACTACTACGTCTCCAAAGTCAAGAAGAACCCACATTCCGTCGGCAATTCCCTCAGCTTTGGCTGCACTAATTCGTTTGGAACGCATGGCACCTTCCATCGCTTCGGCCAGGCCCTTAACATGTCTGCTTGAGCGTCCACTCATAATAACAAAATAGTCGGCAAAAGAACACATGCTCTTTACATCCAGCACCACAAGGTCCTCTGCCTTGTTGTCGATTGCTGTTTGGGCACAGATGGTGGCGCGTTCAAGACCTGATTTTTCACGAACTTCTTTTTTTAGTTTTTTCTGTATCATGTTATTTGGTTCCCTTCCTTTTGCGTGGAGGAAATTCAAAGCTGATTTTACCAGCTTTATTGAGGAGCAGATAGGCGTCAAAAGGCCGTTTCTTTTTAGAAATGAAATTTGTGATTAGTTCTGTTTTTCCGTCTGTTAGTAACTGTCTGATATGATTTGGTTTGATTTTCCGAGCGAGGATGATTTTGCTGATTTGTAATCCGTTTTTCTTGTCGCCATCAAGAGTTGATGCGGACATATAAGCTGCAGGAGTTTCAAAAACAGGTGTCCCATCCACAGGAGAATTACCCAGTGCTTCACTGTTCTTGATAGCTGTAACATCCAGCTCGGCAATAGAATCAGCAAAGAGAAATTCAATCTTATTGTTAGTAAGACGAAGGGAAGCTGTGAAAGACTTGCCGCGTTTACTTCTGAAATCACTGAAAGGACCAATAGTTTCGCCTGTAATGATGGCTACTATTTCTTCCATAGTCATAAGTCTGCCGCCAAGGATCTTGCGAAGGGTGATTGACTCGTCAAAGGCTATATAAGCCGTTGGAGTTTCCATAAATTTGATATCCCCGATCGGGCTGAACGGGGCTTCTTTCTGTACTGGAGATTTTTCGAATTTATGTACCTGGGAAATTATATGTGCAGCTAGCTCCCTGATTTCTTTCATGAACTTCTCGCGTGTTAATTTTCCCAAAAGGATCTGATTCAGTTTGAATTCCCATTCTCCTGTCATTTGAGGCGATGCCAGAACTTCAATTTTCAGCGCTTCCAGAAGTGATAAGAGCTCAAATGCCTTGCCGGTGGGAGTGAGTTCTTTTCCTTCCCGAACAATATATTTTTCTTTGAGTAGTTTCTCAATAATGGCTGCCCGGGTGGCCGGTGTGCCAAGCCCTCTTTCCTTCATAGCCTCAGCCAGTTCTTCGTCTTCCACTAATTTTCCGGAATGTTCCATTGCTGAAAGTAATGTTGCTTCATTAAATCTTGGCGGAGGTTTTGTCTCTAATTTTTCCTTATCGATTTTTTCGCATGAAACTGCTGAATCTTGAGGGATTTCAGTAAGCAGTTTGTCTGTTTCCTGGTTGCCGTTTCCCTGGTAGATAATCTTCCAACCAGGATCAATCTGGATCTTTCCCTCAGTGAGAAAAGTTTCGTCACACACAATGGACAGCCGTTTTGTATTTAAATATCTGGTGGGTGGAAAGAAAACAGCCAGGAAACGCTGGGTCACCATGGTGTATATTTTCAGTTCCGGTTCACTGAGATTTCCCGGTAATTTATTGGTGGGAATAATGGCATGGTGATCTGAGATCTTTTTATTGTTGAAAATCCGTTTTTCCAATTTGATATATTTTTGCGTGAGTGCCGTTTTAGCATGTACTCCAAACTGCCAGTTTTGTTGTGATTTGACAGTTTTTATTACATCGCTCAAATAGTCTTCAGGCAGGTGACGACTGTCGGTACGGGGATAGGTTAGTACTTTATGTTTTTCGTATAGCGCCTGAGCCAGTCCCAAAGTGTTTTTGGCAGAAAAGCCAAAGCGACTGTTGGCTTCACGCTGTAAGGTCGTAAGATCATAGAGTCCAGGAGAGCGTTGTGATGAGTTTTTACTGGTTTCTGCGATTTTTGCTGGTTGGCCGCTGCATTTTTCGACAATGCCTTGTGCATTTTTTTCCTGCCAGATCCTGTCCTGACGGCCGTGTTCGTGTTTCGGATCTTTTTTGAATTTCTGGTTAATCCATTTGCCGGTATAATTACCGGAGTCAAAGGAGAATGTCGCCAGCAGGGTAAAGTACTCCTGTGCTTTAAAAGCCAGTCGAAACTGTTCACGCTTTACAAGAAGAGAGAGTGTAGGGGTCTGTACCCGTCCACAGGGGGTGAGGAAAAAACCACCTTTTCTTGAATTAAATCCGGTGAGAGCACGGGTGGCATTCAGGCCGATAAGCCAGTCTGATTCCGATCGGCAGAGAGCGGCATCTTCAAGGGCATGCATTTCTTTGTGGTCTCGCAGATTGGCAAATCCCGTCTTAATGGCATCCCTGGTCATGGATTGCAGCCATAAGCGTTTGAGACTCTTCCTGGCAACTGATGCATTCCAGACATAGCGGAGGATATAGGTAAAGATCAGCTCCCCTTCACGCCCGGCATCACAGGCGTTGATGATTTCTGTAACATCCCGGCGCCGAATGAGTTTTTGCAAGGCATTCAGCTGTCCTTTTGTCCCCTGTAAACCTTTTAACGGAAATTTCTCAGGCAGGATTGGCAGGTTGGCAAGAGACCAGCTCTTATATTTAGGATCTATTTCTTCCGGATATTTTATGGAGACCAGATGTCCAATGGCGTAGGAGACAATATATGAATCACTCTCGTAATGGGTCTTGGTTTTTGTGAATTTTCCGGGTAGAACTTTGGTAAGATCCCCGGCAACACTTGGCTTTTCAGCAATGATTAGAGTTTTGTGGCTCATGCTATACGGTTTTTTGGGCAAAGTTCAAAAGGGTTTGGTGCCAGATGTCTGGTTGTTCCAGGTAGCAGGGATGTTTTGCACCTTTAAAAATAACAAGTTCTGAGCCTGAAACAGATTCGTGTAACAGCACTCCATTTGCAGGATCTGAAATCTGATCATTTTCTCCCCATAATATAAGAGTTGTTTCCGGCAGTTGGTGCAGTCTCTCCTTGTTTTTAAGAATTCCAACGGCTCCAATGAGTACCAGTGCTGAGACTAATTCAGGGTGGGCAAGGCTGAATTCAATGGCAATTTTTCCGCCCATGGATGGCCCTACCAGGATAACCTGCTCTAAAGCAGTGGCCTCCAGCACTTTTTTTATGACGGTTAACGGGGTAATGTCGGCTGCGGTTGTCTTGCCAAATCCGGGTAAATCCAGAGCAAGGATGGAAAACCCTGTTTCAACTGCAGCCTGTAACGTTCCGAGTTCGTTCCACGTCTCCGCCTGAAATGCTTTGCCATGCAGGAAAAGTATGGTCGGCAGAGACAAATCACTGCTCTGTATTGTGTTTACCAGACAACCATCAATATCAATGGTCTCTGTTGTTATGGGCTGCATTATAGCCTCCTGTTCTCATTTTATCGGTTCCAGCAAAAGTGCAATGTTCTATTAGCACATCTCAGGTTTGTCAATCGCTATTTGTCATTTTTATGTGGGATAGAATATTTTTGAACTCTTTCTGCTGTTGTTTAACATATGGAAAATATAATATAATAGCGAAGTGACTGAATATATTGAAGGTGAAAAATGAAAATATTGGCGGGTGGTTCTTTTTAGCAATTTTATCGCAATTTCTTGACATGGGAAATTATTTGTGTTTGTCTGCGTAATTGGAACGGGATATAAAGCGGGTGTAGCTCAGTCGGTAGAGTACAAGCTTCCCAAGCTTGGGGTCGCGAGTTCGAACCTCGTCGCCCGCTCCAGTGTCAGTAGTTTTTTTGCTGGCGCCATACCACTTTCATTCTGGAAAGTGGCTATGAAAGTGGGCTATGCCCGCTTTTTTTTATGCCCGTATAGCGGGATGTGGTAAGTGGAATAGTTTCTATATGAGTGATTATATTATAAAAAAAGTTAAAGAGTTTGCGGAGAGTTTTCTGCCCGCCATTGGTCTTGAACTTGTGGAAGTACAGTATCGTCAGGAGGGACACGGCTGGGTACTTCGCCTCTTTATAGATGGATCCGGTGGTATTGGTATTGATGAATGTGCTAAGGTGAGCCGTGAGATGAATGTGTTTCTCGATGTTGAGGATCTGATTCCCAATGCTTTTCATTTAGAAGTGTCATCACCGGGGCTGGAACGTCCATTGAGAGATATTGATGATGTGAAACGCTTTCTGGGTAAAAAGGCTCGGGTAAAAGTGAGACACCCCATTGATGGGGTGAAGGTGTTTGTCGGAATCCTGGATAATGCTGATGTAAATGGATTTGAACTGATACTGGAAGATGACATTGCAATGCATTTTCATATGGATCAAATACGAAAAGTCCGACTCTCTTTATAGGGCGAGACTGAACGGCTATCAAATTGTAACTAATTTGTTTTGTGGGGAATAAAATGGTATCGGATTTAAAACGCATTATCGACCAGATATGCAGGGATCGAGGTTTTGACAAAATGTTGCTTATTCAGGCCATTGAAGAAGCCGTTGAGTCAGCTGCCAAGAAGAAACTAGGTGCCAGACGAGACATCGAAGTACGTTTCAATGAAGAATTTGGAGAAATCGAGGTTTTTCAATTTCGTACAGTGGTCGAAACGGTTGAGGATGAGCAGACAGAAATCTCCTTTGAGGAAGGCAGGGTTCTTGATCCTGAAGTTCAGCTTGAAGATGAGTTGGGAGAAAAAATGGAGAATATTGAAGATCTCGGTCGTATTGCTGCTCAGTCTGCCAAGCAGGTTATCATCCACAAGATGAAAGATGCCGAACAGGATGTTATCTTCGAAATGTTTAAAGATCGTAAGGGTGAGATCGTCAGTGGTATTGTGCAGCGTTTTGAGCGTGGCAATATGATCGTTAACCTGGGTCGTACGGATGCCATATTACCTCGTGATCAGCAAATTCCAAAACGGTCATTTAATCAAGGAGATCGTATTCGTGCTTATCTTGAAGATGTTCGTGAAAGTGCCAGAGATTCTCAACTGGTGTTGTCTCGAACCTGTAATGATTTCCTGGCGAAACTGTTTACCATGGAAGTTCCCGAAATTGCGGAAGGTATTGTCGAGATTATGGGGGTTAGTCGTGAGCCCGGTTTTCGTGCAAAAATTGCAGTAAGTTCTTTGGAGACAGATGTTGACCCGGTTGGAGCATGCGTGGGTATGAAAGGCTCACGGGTGCAAAATGTTGTGCAGGAATTACAGGGTGAGCGAATCGACATTGTGCTCTGGAGTCCGGATCCGGCAAAGTATGTGTATAATGCTCTTGCACCGGCTCATGTTTCCATGGTAATGGCCGATGAGGATGCAAAAACCCTTCTTGTGGTAGTGCCGAATGATCAGTTATCTCTTGCCATTGGTCGGCAGGGACAGAATGTTCGCCTGGCTTCACGCCTCTTAGGCTGGCGTATAGATGTGAAGAGTGAACAGCGATATGCTAATTTAAAAGAACCGGGGTATCAGTCACTGTTAGCTATTGATGGTATTGAAGAGCCTCTTGCTGATCAACTCCTTGGCCGTGGTATTTTTGCGGTGGAAAAACTGGCAGAAGCCAGTGTTGATGAGCTAATTGTTATTCGTTCTATTGATGAAGAGCAGGCGCAGTATTTCATTGATACAGCATTGAAGATGCTTGCAGACGGAATAGATACAGCGTCTTTTAGTGATGATGATGTAACTGAACCGGATAGTGGCAACAAAGAAACAAGTGGAAATATTGTCGACCCTGGCGAAGATACCGCCGGGGCGCAGGACATTTCAGGTAATGTTGACTTGTCCGAAGAGAAAGAAACTGGCGCTGGTGTGGCACCGGTTGAAGAAGAAAAGACTTAACTTATCCGCTATCAGGACTTGCCTTGTCTGTCGCAACCAGAGACAAAAGGTAGAGTTGTGCAGATATGTGTGGAATCTTGCAAAAGGGGATGTGGTTGTAGATATCAAACAAATTATGTCGGGAAGGGGTGCCTATTGTTGTAAGAATGGAGACTGCGAGAAACAGTTTTTAAAAAAACAATATGGGTGGAAGAAAGCTTTTCGGTTGGGTTGATTTTTAGTATACATGGTGAAGCAAAATTACAGTGGTTCTGCCCGCAGGGCATTATGTTCTCAGATGGAATCGTAGATAAAGAGTTTTTACGATGCCATCAATTATGGCTGATTGAAATAAAGCAGGAGTAGTGAATGAGTAGGGTTAGAATTTATGAGTTGGCCAAAGAGGCTGGCATGGCAAGCAAGGTGTTGGCTGATAAACTTATTGAGCTTGGTTATGACATAAAAGGTCATAGCTCTACGGTAGATGATGATACGGCCGCAAAGATTCGTTCAACAGTCTTGCAGGGTTCTGATTCTGAACTGGTTGAGAAAAGGATAGACAGCGAAAAAAAAGGTGGTCCCACTGTGATTCGTCGCAGAGCGACAACCATCATTCGCAGGAAAAAGAAGGTTGATCCTGAAGAAGAAGCGAGTGAGGTGCAGGAAGAAAGTGTTGATGAAATAGCTGTGATTCCGGAAGAGGCAGAAGATGTCGTTGTAGAGATGGTTGCGAGAGAGCAGGCACCGGATTCAATACCTGAGCCTGATTCAGAGAAAATCGGTGAAAGATTGTCTGCTCCCACTGTTGAAGAGCTTATTGCCCAGCAGCCGAAAAAGAGAGAAAAACCTGTTGAAGATGAAGCGAAGGGAGCAAAAAAAGTTAAACCTGTAGGGCTTGCCAAAAGAGGAATTGCCAAGGTAATCGGTACCATCGAGCTGCCCAAAGAAGAACCTAAAAGAACACCACGCAAAAAAGGTGGTCGTCCACCAGCGAGAAAGCCTGCTCCCCAATTTAAGAATACTCAGGTACCTGCAAGTCCAACTGCTGCGCCACACAGTAAGAAGAAAGGAAAAGGCGGTGGTACTCCGAAGGAAGAGGAGAGTGGAAAGGGTGGAAAAGGGTTTAAAAAGAAGAAAGGCCGGAAAAAAGTCAGAGTGACCAGGTTTGGGTACGATGGCGACCGCTATGGCAGGCGTGGGAAGAAGAGAAAGAGCAAAGGGAAGAGTGTTCCTCAGCAGCCCGCCGCTGAAATGAAGGCCATTAAAAAGAAGATTAAAATTTATGAGACAATCAGCGTTGGAGATCTTGCCCATCGCATGCGCATTAAAGCCAATGAGATCATAGCCAAACTGATGGAGCTTGGTGTTATGGCTACGGTAAATCAGGCTCTTGATGTGGATACTGCAGTTCTTGTTGCATCAGATTTCGGGTATGAGGTCGAACAGGCTGTCACTGAAGAAATTGGTGTTCAGCAGCTTGCTGCTCAGGAAGAGGGCGGCGAATCCATTCCAAGATCTCCTGTTATCACTGTTATGGGGCATGTTGATCATGGAAAAACTTCCATACTTGATGCTATCCGAAAAACGGATGTGGCAGAGGGAGAAGCTGGGGGCATTACACAGCATATCGGTGCTTATCATGTACAGTCTGCTGCAGGTGATGTTACTTTTGTTGATACACCCGGTCATGCCGCATTTACTGAGATGCGTTCTCGTGGTGCGCAGATAACAGACCTTGTTATTCTTGTGGTGGCGGCTGATGATGGTGTAATGAATCAGACTCGTGAAGCCATACATCATGCCCAGGCTGCGGAAGTCCCAATTATTGTTGCAGTGAATAAGATAGACAAGGATAATGCTGATCCTGATCGTGTGAAACGGGAACTGGCTGAACTTGATCTTGCTCCTGAAGAATGGGGGGGCAGTACGATTTTCTGCGAAATGTCAGCTAAAAATAACACAGGCATCGACAATCTCCTTGAAAATATTGAACTCATGGCAGAGATACTTGAGTTGAAAGCTGATCCAAAAAGAAAAGCAATAGGTCATGTGCTTGAAGCCAAACTTGATAAAGGACGGGGACCGGTTGCAACGGTACTTGTTCAGGAAGGAACTTTAAAAGCTGGTGACCATTTTGTTGTTGGTCAATTTAGCGGCAAAGTCAGAGCGCTGCTCGATTACAGGGGAAAACCCATTAAAAGTGCAGGGCCGTCAATCCCCGTTGAGGTGCAGGGTATTAGCGGTGTACCGTCAGCAGGAGATGAATTTGTCGTTGTCACTGATGAAAAAATGGCCAAAAATGTGGCTCAGGCAAGAACGCTGAAAGTACGTGAAAGTGAACTTGCTGCCGGCTCTAAAGTTTCTCTGGATTCTCTGTTTGAAAAACTTGCGGAAGGGGATGTGCAGGAGTTGCGCATTGTACTTCGTGCCGATGTTCAGGGTACCCTCGAAGCATTTGCAAAAGCTGCCGAAAAGCTTTCAACTGATGAGGTGAAGGTAAAGATTCTCCATGAGGGAACAGGCGCCATGACTGATTCTGATGTTTTGCTGGCATCGGCATCCGAGGCAATTATTATAGGTTTTAATGTGCGTTCCTCCGGGAAAGTCAAGGAGTTGGCAACCAAGGAGAATGTGGATATGCGCTCTTATGACGTTATTTATCATGCACTGGATGATATCACAAATGCCATGGTGGGAATGCTCGCTCCGACAATTGAAGAAGATGTAATTGGAAATGCAGAGGTTCGTGAAACGTTTCATGCGCCAAAGGTTGGAACCATTGCCGGGTGTTCGGTTTCTGAAGGAAAAATTCTTCGCAATTCTTCTGTTCGAGTGGTTCGCGATGGAGTGGTTGTCTACACAGGTAACATTGAATCGCTCAGGCGATTCAAAGATGATGCCAAAGAAGTCCTTGCCGGTTATGAGTGTGGTATTTCTGTTGAGAAATTTAATGATATCAAAGTAGGCGATAATCTTGAAGCATTTGTTATGAAAGAAGTGGCTTCTAGATTGGGCGCCACTCAACAGGAAAAAGATGATAAAGAGGAAAGCGAAACATAGAAGGCGGGCATGCAGGCTGGCAGTGCGTGCCCCCTCTCTTTAAGCGACCATTATTATGTGGGATCCCAAAGAAACTATTGAGTCCGTTGGCCTTGGTAAAAGGGAACGGAAGCGTTCAGATCGTGTGGCGGATGCAGTTCAGAAAGAGCTGGTTATGCTTTTTTTACAAAAAGTTCGGGATGAAAAGCTTAGGGATGTGACCATTACCACGGTAAAAATCACAGATGATCTAAAAAGCGGGCGTGTTTTTTATACCACCCACGGTGATGATGGGGAACGTAAACAGGTAGCACTGGCACTCAAAAAAGCTTCGGGTTTTGTCCGGAGTCATTTAGCTAAAACGCTGAATTTGAGATTCACTCCCACTGTGATTTTTGAGTATGACACCAAGGCGGATAAGGTCGCAGAATTAGATCAGATCTTTGCTGAGATTGCCCTGGAGAGACGATCTGATGCCAAAGATTCTTGAAATTTTTATCGCAGCCATTTCCTCTGCTTCCCATGTTGTTCTCGCAACGCATGTGAACCCTGATGGTGATGCCCTTGGTTCTCTTCTCGGGTTTGCTGATATTCTCAAAGGATTGGGAAAAGAAGTGTTTTCTTACCTTGAGGAGCCTGTTTCTCCCCTGTACGATTTCCTTCCCGGTACTGATAGTGTTCAATATGATCTTGATACCCTGCGGGAATTTGTTGCGCAGGCCGGTGAAAAAAATGTAGTGACTGTTATACTTGATTGTGGGGCTGTTGATCGACTTGGAAAGGCACAGAATGCAATTCTTGCAAATTCTCCGGTTTTGGTAATTGATCATCACTATGGGCATAGGAAATTCGGGGATGAACTCTGGCTTGAAAGTAGTTGGTCTTCCACCGGTGAGATGGTGTATGAACTTGCACTTGGATTGGGTGCAGCCGTTTCTGAAAATGCAGCATTTTGTCTTTACGTTGCCATCGTCACCGACACCGGTTCCTTTAAATACGAATGTACAAGTCAGAGAACAATGCGAATTGCCGCAGACCTTATTGAAAAAGGTGTCCGTCCTGATAAAGTTTCTGAACTGGTGTACGATAATTATACCCTGTCTCGTTTGCGCTTAATGGAACTGGTTCTTGCTACCCTTGAAGTTCACGCTGAAGGTAGAATTGGATTGATCAGTGTTACGGAGGAAATGTTTGAAAAAAGTGGCGCCGAGCGTGAAGATACTGAAGGGTTTATTAATTATCCACGATCGCTTAGTTCCGTGCAGGTTGCAGGCTTTATCAAAGATACAGGAGCAGGAGCAGTTGCGGTTAGTCTGCGGGCAAAAGGTGAGGTAGATGTTGCTGCAATCGCAACTTCTTTTGGTGGTGGTGGCCATAAGAATGCCGCTGGTTTTCGCTTCTCGGGTAAATCTTTTTCTCAAGTGCATGCAGACGTCCTGCAGGCCCTTCACATTGCACTATTGTCCCGGTAATCGGTTACATCCTCTGAATCTATGACCACACAATTTGAAGCAGGTGCCTTTCTTGTTGATAAACCGGAGGGTGCCAGTTCTTTTTATATGGTACGCAAGGTGCGGAATGGGCTGGGTGTAAAGAAAGTCGGCCATGCCGGAACCCTCGATCCCTTCGCCACAGGTCTCTTAATTATTTGTGCGGGACGTGCTGCCACCAAGCTTATCAGCCAGATTCAGGATGGTGAAAAAGAGTATACGGCAACCCTTCGTCTTGGTATGGAAACGACGACCCTTGATCCTGAAGGCGATGTAATTGCAACGCATTCGGTTGATTTGTTGAGTGAATCTACAGTAGAAGCATGCCTGCAAAAATTTCGTGGGGAGCAATTGCAGACGCCTCCCATATATTCTGCATTGAAACATAAGGGGAAGCCTTTATATCATTATGCCAGAAAGGGAATAGAAATTAAAAAGCCGCCGCGCAGGGTGATGATTCACAGCCTGGAACGGGTGGAAAACAGCGATCTGTTGAATGACGAATCGCCATACCTCCATATCAGAGTTGTTTGCAGCAAAGGAACTTATATTCGTACCCTTGGCGCTGATATTGGACGAGAACTTGGGTGTGGAGCCTGTTTAACTGCACTCAGGCGCACTCGAAGCGGCAGCTTTCATGTTAGAGACAGTATAGACGGCAGCCAGCTTGAGATGGAGAAGGCAAGGGAACACCTTCTTTCTAAAATGATATCTGTTCCAGACCTGCAGAATTTGCTTGGCTCTTAGACCCCATATTTACGACTTTCTTTGTCAGTATCCTTTAATTCAGTTGCAATAAATGTGGAACATGGTACATGGTATAGGTAGATTATTGTTCTAAATTGTCCCAGCCACCGGGCTTAGTAACCACAAAGTAACAATAGAAAATAGTTAATAATACAGAAAAGCCCTGGAAAGGGTTTTATATGCAGACCACAGGAGGTTTGTCTTGGCACAATCAGCGTTGAAAAAAACAGAAATTATCGAAAAGTTTAAATTGCATCCAAATGATACCGGCTCTTCCGAGGTTCAGATTGCTCTTATCAGTGACAGAATTACCTATCTTACCGATCATTTTAAAATTCACAAAAAAGATCATCACTCCCGTCAGGGATTATTGAAACTCGTTGGTCAGCGAAGAAGTCTTCTTGATTATCTGAAGAAAAAAGATGTAACCAAGTATCGTGATTTGATTAAGGTGCTTGGTCTCAGGAAATAATCCTGGTTTTTTTTAAGGGATGCATATGGTATCCCTCTTATAAATATGGCACAAAATAAGGTGCCGGTTGATCATTCAGGCGTGTTGTTGCGGTTTTGTCTGCAGCATTCGCCTGTTTTTTTTGGTCAATCAACCATGCTGCAATAAGGCAGCTGGAGATGTTATGTTTAAAAAAGTTGAAGTAGAAGTTGGCGGAAAAACGATTTCCGTGGAAACCGGTAAAGTTGCAAAGCAGGCCGATGGTTCCGTGATCATGCAGTATGGAGACACCGTTGTTCTGGTCACTGCAGTTGCCGGAAAAGAAAATAAGCCGGAACTTGGTTTTTTGCCACTCACTATTGAGTATCAGGAACGCTCCGCAGCCGTAGGTCGTGTACCGGGGAACTATTTTCGTCGTGAAATTGGACGTCCAAGTGATCAGGAAGTTCTTACCTGTCGAATCATTGATCGTCCTCTCCGTCCACTGTTTGCTGATGGATATTATTCGGAAACACAGATAATTGCTTCTGTACTGTCTGCTGATCAGCAGAATATCCCTGATATTCTAGCCCTAAATGGCGCATCCTGCGCCCTCTGTATCTCTGATATTCCTTTTGAAGGGCCTATCGCCGGTGGTCGTGTTGGCTATATTGATGGCGAATACGTTTTGAATCCTACCATTGATGAGCTGAAAGAATCCAGAATGGATGTGATCGTTGCCTGTACCCAAAATGCCGTAACCATGGTTGAAGGTCAAGTGGATGCTATGAATGAAGAAGAAGTCTTAAATGCTATCTTCTTTGTCCATGAGCAGGTACAGCCAATTATTGATATGCAGCTCGATCTTATGGGGGAAGTTGGCAGAGAGAAACGTGTTGCCACTCCCATTGAAGTAAATGAAGAGTTGAAGGCCCAGGTAGAGAAAATCGCTGCCGAGGGAATGAAAAAGGTAATCGCCACCGCTGATAAAATGGAACGTGGCCGTGAATATGATGCTCTTAAAAAATCTGTTCTTGCTGAAATCGATCCAGATGGCGAAAATGGAAAAGAGATTGGAAATTTTCTTTCAGGCTACAAGAAAACCACCATGCGTGCCAAAATTGTAAATGAATCTATCCGTCTTGATGGCCGTTCTTTTGATCAGGTTCGTCCAATCAGTTCTGAAGTAACATATCTTCCAAGAACTCATGGTTCAGCACTCTTTACCCGTGGCGAGACTCAGGCTATTGTAACAGCAACTCTTGGTTCTGAGCGTGATGCACAGCGTGTGGAAACTCTTCAAGGTGATGAGCAGCGACGTTTTCTTGTTCATTACAATTTTCCTCCATTCTGTGTGGGTGAAGCTCGTTTTCTTCGCGGCCCGTCTCGTCGTGATATTGGACATGGAACACTGGCAATGCGCGGGCTCTCCGCAGTTATGCCTTCCCAGGAAGATTTCCCTTACACCGTACGTGTCGTTTCCGATATTATGGAATCCAACGGCTCTTCTTCAATGGCAACTGTCTGTGGCGGAAGTATGGCTATGATGGATGCTGGTGTGCCTTTGAAGGCTCCTGTTTCAGGAATTGCCATGGGACTCATCAAAGAAGGCGACAAGGTTGTTATCCTGTCTGATATCCTTGGTGATGAAGATCATCTTGGCGATATGGATTTCAAAGTTGTCGGAACAGAAGATGGAATTACATCTCTGCAGATGGATATCAAGATTGACGGTGTTGATCGTGAAATTATGGGCAGTGCACTTGCTCAGGCAAAAGAAGGTCGTATGCATATTCTTGGTGAAATGGCTAAGGGAATCACTGCATCACGTACTGAAGTTGCGGAACATGCTCCCAAATATTTCAGTCACAAAATCAGTACTGATAAGATTCGTGATATCATCGGGCCTGGCGGAAAAATTATCAAAGAGATGTCAGCCGACTATGATGCCACCATTGAAGTCGATGACACTGGTCTTGTGAAAATGTTTACCAAAGATGGAAGTAAGGCTGAGGCACTACTCCTGAAGATTAAAGAGATGACTGCTGAGGCTGAAGTAGGAAAGACTTATAAAGGAATCGTTAAAACCATAAAAGATTTCGGTGCATTTGTTGAAATCCTGCCAGGTACTGATGGACTT
>Ga0256826_1000893_pt1 | contig 18601 bp, 16 predicted proteins | sample CV79metaG_FD_185975 | JGI IMG/M metagenome (GOLD analysis project Ga0256826, IMG submission 185975) | Hydrothermal vent microbial communities from East Pacific Rise, Pacific Ocean - CV79 | ecosystem: Environmental > Aquatic > Marine > Hydrothermal vents | place: Pacific Ocean: East Pacific Rise...
TGTTGCTGAACCTACATCGAAAAGTTGATTTACATTTTGAACAGTAGCATCACCACAAACCCATTTAGGTGCTTCAACACCTCGTATTACACAGGTGTCAAAAACAGTAACAATCTTTTTTTCGGTTTCAGGTTCTTTGGAAGAACATCCTGCAAAAACAGAGATAAAAGCAGCCATTAAACTTATATAAAAAATATTCATGAGATTCCTTTGGAGTATCATAACATTATATGTTAAAAAGAGTGTGCTTTAAAAAAAGTAGTAAGAACGTATAAAAGATGGTGCTCGATACTGGGCTTGAACCAGTGACTTCTTCCATGTCATGGAAGCACTCTACCACTGAGTTAATCGAGCATATTGCTTGAAGAGTGTGAGTTTAACTAAAGTACTTTTAGTTTTTGTTTAAAGAGGTAAAGTCTTAAGCTTAGTTATGTAAAAATATATATTATGTGATAAAAGGTTTCTTATGAACAAAGATTTAAAATCATTTTTTATAATTGTGTCCTCTTCCTTACTACTTCTTTTTCTTTTAAGCTCTATTTTTGCCTATAACTACTTTAACCTCTCTAGTTTTTTAAGCTCAAATGAGCAAACGCAATTGTTTATGGGAGGATTAAGCACTTTTTTTCTTATTTTACTTATTCTGTTTCTTTTTGCAAAAAAGTTTCTTTTTCCTATTTTAGAGTTAAACACCCTTGTTTTAGCTCAAAAAACTAACACTCTATACGAAGGCTCATTAAATTTCTTCAATGATGAAATATCTTCTATTAATGAACATATTCATAACTTAAAAAAAGAGGTTGATGAGGACAGTTCCGCTATTGAAAAGCTTTCTTTAATTGACCCTCTTACTGGTATTCATAACAGACACTACTTTTTTGAGTTTGGGGAGAGAATTTTTAAACTTTCTAAACGTAATAAAGAAGAGCTTTCAGTTGTTGTTTTCGAGATTGATGATTTCGAGTATATGATAGAAAAGTATGGTCAGAAAACAGGCGATGACACCTTGGCTCTTTTGTGCAAAGAGACTCAACAATTTCTTCGTAAGAGTGACATTTTTGCACGCTATGGAACAAGAGAGTTAATTATTATGCTTCCTAAAACTACTTACGAAGAGGCACTATTAGTCTCTAAAAAGATTCAAAGTCATTTAGATACACCTAATTTCAAACATCACTCTCAAGTTTATATTAGTGTTAGCATAGGAATTTCATCTTTAAAAGAGGGAGACATTCTTTTACGCGACATTGTAACCCGAAGCATCTCTAAGCTTATTGAAACCAAGGAGACTGTAATTGTTTAATTTAAAAACTTAAACAATAGGCCTTCCCTTATAATCTAAATAGGCTAAATCCAAGTTGACAAGTTTTTATTCATAAATTTACCCATACTTTTTTCAAATCATATTAACTTTTTGCCAAATTAACATTAATCCTATTTTCTTTAATATATAATTATTTTAAATAAGGGTGTAAATGTTCTCAAATCCACAGATTGGCGATAGTGTTACTGATGATAGCATCATGTTTTATGAGCTCTCTGTAGAGGTTCAAGAACGTCTTTTAAGCTTTGCTGGCATTTCACATCCGAGTGATAAATTTTGGGACACCCTTCCTGTTGCGTATATCTACCAAGACAAGGCATTTATGTCTCAAGATGAGATGAATGACGAAGCTCTTTTACAACTTGGAGTAATTTAAACTTCTTCTTTTTAGCTCTCACTTAAGAAATCTTTTCTGTTTTGTATGGTTTAATATATAATCCTATGTAATAAGGGGTTACCTATGGCTGAGACGCCTAAACAAAATTGTTACCTACTTGACACTTCCGTTATCCTTGACGATCCTCTCCATATTCTTCGCCTTTTTGATAATGATGAAAATGCTGTTTTAATTACTGACATTGTTTTAGCAGAACTCAACAATAAAAAAGACGACATTCGTGGAGATGCCGGTTTTCGAGCGAGAGAGTTTTTCCGCTTTGCAGACAATGAGCAAGGTCGAACCATTAAGTTTACTGAGCTTCCCAAATGCATCCAAGAATGCGCCAGAATAAAAGGCGAAGAATGCCATGACAAGTATTATCGCTTGTCCGTAAACTTTCCTAATGCAAATCTAGCCGACAATCAAGTTGGCTCGGACATTCCTTTGTACATCATTTATAGAAAATCTTACGAAATTGCCAAAAGTTACCGACATGAGTACGGTCTAAATGATGCCAAAATTGGTGAAATTGCTGAAGATTACAAACTAACCCTTTTAACCAATGACATCTCTTTTAAAATTGCCTCTGAAGTTCAAGGAATTAACACCCAAAGTATTCGTAATGCACGTGTTGAAAAACCTGAGGAGATTGAATTTGCACATACCTATGCCTACCAAGGTGAAGAACCTGTACTTGAAGACTTGAGTGAGCATCTTAATTTTGAGCAGATGACCTTTGTTCAAGAAGCCGGAGATGATAAACAGATTTATGAAACAGGAATTCAGAAATACGCTTTAATGAACAATCAAAATCTTGAATGGTGTGATTTTGACAAACGTTTCGGTGAATTTTATGATGACAACCTTGTACGTCCCATTAATCTTGAGCAGAAGTTCTATTTTACTATGCTCACCCACCCTCAAAACTATATTACTGTAGTTTCAGGGGCAACGGGTTCAGGTAAAACACTCATAGCCTTACAAGCAGGGCTTGACCTCTTAAGTGAAGGTATTGTTGAAGGTATTATTTACGCTAGAAATACTGTTACCTCCAATGACCAACAGTCTGAACTTGGTTTTAGAAAAGGAGATGAAGGACAGAAATTAGGTTACTTTATGTACCCTCTTTACTCCGCCATTAATTACACCATTGAGCATATGAAAAAACGTTCTATTGAATCACAAGTTGAATACACGGGAAATATTAACTCCATGAAACAAGAGACCGCTACGGAATCTTTTATGGTAAAACACAACATTGAAGTTATGGACATTGCTCACCTAAGAGGAACTACCATTTCTAAGAAGTTTGTCATCATTGATGAGGCACAAAACCTTACTGCCGCAACACTTAAACTCATAGGAACACGTATGGGAGATGAAACACGACTAGTGGTAATGGGAGACCCTAACCAGATTGACCACCCATTTTTATCTAAACGAAGAAATGCTTTAGTTGCCCTACTTCAAAAAGCGAAGAGTGAAAACTACATTGCAGGGGTTCAGTTAAGACATACAATTAGGTCTGAGATTGCAAATTGGTTTGATAAAAATTTTTAGCTTACACTACTTTCATAGAGAAGCTTTTTCTAAACAAGCAGTAAATTATTACTGCTGTCAACTAGTTATTTAATACGTATTTTACTTACTAATATAAAAATAGTTAAAAAGAAAAACATAACATGTTTCATATTGTCTCCTTATATTTATTAAAAGATAAAGAAATGATAATATGTTAAAATTAATCAAATCCCAATGAAAAACTAACCGATAATTAACCGCAAGCTACGTGTACAAGGGGCTGTATACGCTTTTCTTATAGTCAAAATTTTGTGAGTTATAGTAATTTAAAATATGAATAAAATAGTTTTATTGAAGGTAAGGAAAGAGGATTGAAGTAAATTTCATTACAAAAAGCCCCTTCTTAAAAGAAGAAGTCTTAGTGATTAGCGCTTAGACTAAATAGCTAGTACGCAAATTTTTGCAGAAAGACCACTTTGATCTCTAAAACTTTATATTTTGAGACATCTCTTCCATAATCGATTCAATTTCGGTCTCTGTTTTTTCATAAACATAAGTATGTGCAATTCTGTAGAGTTTACAGGATTCTCTATTAGCTTCATTTAAATTCCACTTCTTTCTCTTTTTCTCACAGTCTTTAATTGCATATTCATTTGCTTTTTCTTGTGTTGATGAGCTTAATAGTGCTCTTCCCGAAATCCAAGTGTTATTCTTTATACTTACAGCAGCTGCTTGTGCTTTGTAAGGTTTTTTACTACTCATATAAGCAATAGAATTTGAGCGGATATTGTTTTCAGAATTAAAATAACTTGCATTATCTGTAATCTCCTTTTTAAACATAGCTAGATAATATTTTCTTTGTTTCTTATTTTTAAGTTCGGTCAAAATATTCTCTATCATCTTTTCAACCTGACCTTTTCCATACCACTCTTGTAGGTTTATAAAGTCCTCTCGAAGAAGAATTTTTTCTTTATACATAATCATTATCGATGGTACCTTTTGTAAATAATACTTTTTCAATAAATTAAGATCTTTAGGTTTTATTTTTTTATTATCTAAGTTTACCGAGATGAAATCAACTTTTCCATGATATTTTTTTGCAATTGTTTTCATAACTGAGTAGTCACACATTTTACATGTTCTATCGTAAGAAGAAAAAAACACTAACATCGGTCTTGGTGCTGAGTTATCTTTGATATGCTTTTTGAGGTTTGATAAAGGGACCTCTAACATAAAAAAATTTTGTATAGGAATTACAGAAGTTTCTACTAGTTTTTTTTGAGTTTTATTAGACCAGTCTTTGCATGTCTGAAAAGTAGTTTTATTTTCCCAAGGACTTAATCGACTATAATAGTTTAAGTCTTTCATTAATTCATATGTCTTACTCTTATCATCAGCTTGACAAGAATAATATGCTAAATGACTTTTATTCCATTCACTTGGATAACGTAAAACAATCATATCAATTCCCGCAGCCATCAACTTCCAATTTACATCTGATTTATGAAATATATCGTTTTTATATATTCTCTGTGAAGCCACCCAATAAAATCTTGCATAACTTTCTGTACCCGAAGCCTTTAAAGCTTTTTGGGCTATTTTTTCAACCTCTATTTTATTAAAATGATTCCATTGTGGAGACATATATTCAATTGCTGAATTATAAATTGAATTATAGTTTGGATATTTTAAAATAGCTTCATCAAGCAAAGATATAAACTGCTTTCTTTTCCAAGATTCATCCCGTGCTATTTTTAGCATCAAGGTGTACCATCCCGGATCTTTCGATGCTAATGACTTATGTTCATTTAAATATTTTTTTGCCTTTTTCAAAAATTTATAATACATTTCAAATTGTTCTTTTTCTACTAATTTTGCAGATTTTGTACCCCTATAGCTCCAAGCTCTATTTTCTAAAATATGAGCATAAGTAATATGGGCAGCAGAGGACAAAGGGTATTTAGATATCCACCTTAATGCTTTTTCTTCTTGGGTATTCCAATATACTTTATCTTTTATTCTTATATTTGAGATACGTTCAATACCCATATAAAATAAACTATGTTTCCATTTTCCACTCGATGTCCGGCTTTTATTTTTTAAAAAATCTGCTGACATTTTGTCAAGACCTAAAAAGTCACTTTTCATATATAATATATATGCTTTTTTAATAATATCGTTCCTTTCTTTTATTTCATCTGCAAAAGTTGGAATAACAAAAAGTAGGCATGCGAGGATAATTAATCTCATATATAAATTTCCTTATAATAAAAATTAATATATATTAGCAAAAAAAGTAACAGAATGCATGAAAATACAATCTTTTAACGAAAGTTAATTGAAAAGTTTAATTATAGAAGATGATTAATAGATGAAAGCTTATTTATTTGTATCCCACTATCAGTGGAATACTATATAAAGAAGACCCGATTTCATTGGGTCAATTATCAGATTAAATAGGTAATACTCTAATTTTTGCAGAAAGTTTCTCTTTAAGAGAGGCTTCGATTGCATAAAGTGTACCTGTTGAAGATGATGAACAGCCATTACATGCACCAAGGTAACGAATGTAAACGTCAATATTTTCATCTGATGATTTAACATCAATAACTTCCATATCTCCACCGTCCATAATTAAGAACTGACGAATATTTTCATCAACTACTGCATCAATAGCTTTAATTTTTTGAACTAAGGTCATTGTCTCAAAGTCACCTGAAAGACCAGCGTCTGCGGCTGCTGCCATTTTTTCTGCGTCCATTTCTTTACGAGTATCAGCAAGAATATCTACTAGGTAATACTCTCTATCTTCATGACCACCTGGTTTAATACATGACTTACAAAACCCACCAGCTTTAGTATAATCTGTAATCTGCTCAACTGTTGTAAGGTCATTAATACGGATAACTTCTTGGAGTGTACTAAGAGAAACACGTGCACATTCACACACAATGATTTCTGTTTCAAATGTTGCTTCATCAACACCAAGGTACATACCTGCTGCTTTTTTAATTACATCATACGCCATTACTGAACAGTGCATTTTTTGAGGTGGAACAGCAGGAGTTTCTGGATCATCACGTAAGGCAAACTCAACATCAATGTTAGTAATTTTCACTGCTTCTTGAACTGTTTTACCAATACATAACTCTGTCATAACATCAGAAGATGCGATCGCTGTACCACAACCAAAAGACTTAAACTTAGAGTTTACAATCTTGTCATCTTTAGGGTCAATTTCCCAATATAAACGAACTGCATCTCCACAGCTTTCTGCACCAAAGTCAGCAACAATTAGTTTGTTACCACGTTCTTCTACTTCTTTTGGAAAAAGTTCACCCTGATGTTGAGGGTTATTCATTAATGTTGTTACTTTATCTGAGTACGCGTCCCAAAGAGACTCGCCTAGCATATCATTCTTAGCCATTTTCTACTCCTAATATATAATTTTTATCGTTTTGTAAAACTATCTACTCTGCCAAGAGTTAGTTTTAGTGGTGATGTAGCTCACATTCGCGAACTTCTCCACCTTCTGTTGGTTGAACCTCAGCATATGAGCTAGAAATTGCACGAAGACGGTTAACACCATCTGTAAAACTTTTAATTACAAAGTCTGCTTCTTCATCTGTAGTAAAACGACTAAGGCTTAGTCTCATACCTGTATGAGCAAGTTCATTATCTGCACCGATAGCTAACATCACTGTGTTACCTTCTAAATCTTCAGAAGCACAAGCTGAACCAGTTGAAGCACCAATCATAGCATTATTTAGATCCCAAAGCATACCTTCACCCTCAACACCTCTTACTGAAATAAGAATAGTGTTTGGTGTACGGTTTTCTCTTTTACCAACAACAAAGGTGTCTTCAATTGTCAAAAGGGCATCTTCAATGCGGTTACGAATTTTAGCAATACTTGCCATTTTTGCTTCCATATCTGTTGTAGCAAGTTCAAGTGCCATACCCATACCAATAATTCCTGGTACATTTAAAGTTCCTGAACGACGTCCACCCATTTGATCTCCACCATGTAAAAGAGGAGTAAGTTTACGAGAATTTTTAATGTAAAGTGCCCCAACACCCTTTGGACCATGAAACTTATGTGCTGAAAATGACATAAATGCAATGTCCATTTCAGAAACATTTACAGGTATCTTACCAACAGCTTGAACACCATCAGTATGTAAAAGAACACCTTTTTCTTTACAAACATCAGAAATTTCTTTCATTGGAAAAATCATTCCTGTTTCATTGTTTGCCCACATAACTGAAACAAGTGCTGTTCTATCTGTAATAAAAGACTTAACTGTATGTGCTTCAACAACACCCTCTTCATTTACTGGAAGATAAGTGACTTTTACGCCACACTCTTCTTCTAAGTACTTACAGGTTGCAAGAATTGAAGGGTGTTCAACTTCAGTTGTAACAATATGGTTTTTATCACCGTGTTGCATTAAGTCAGCCCAAACTGATTTTAAAACCCAGTTGTTTGACTCAGTTGCACATGAAGTGAAAACGATATCATCATTGTCTGTTGCACCAATTCCTGTGTAAACTTGGTCAATTGCTTTTCTAAGAGCGGGATGCGTTAATGTTCCAAATTTATGAAGAGAGTTTGGATTTCCAAACATTTCATGAAAATAAGGTTGCATAGCTTCAACAACTTTTGGATCAACCTGAGTTGTTGCATTGTTATCTAAATATACTTGCATTGTATTCCTTGTTTTTCGAGAACTATTTATAATAATAATACTCAAAATTTAATTAGGACTCTTTTTGTCCTCTTTCATTAGTGTGATAATAATAGATATTTGTTAAGTTTATGCTTAAAATATCTTTTTACTGCTTTTGAAGTAAGATTAGTTTAATTATTACCCATTAAGTCAATTAAGGTGTGAACACTCTCATCATAGGGGGCTATGTAACCTGCACCTTGAGATAAAAAGGCTTCCATGTCTTTCTTTTTAGAAATTGCCTCATCTAATTCAGGGTCATTTCCTGAAACATAAGCACCAATTCTTATCAAGACTTCGTTTTCTTTTAATAATGTATATAGACGTCTGAACTTTCGTGCGGCTTCAAAATGTTCTGCAGTAATAATATCATTCATTACCCTAGAGGCAGAATTTAAGATATGTATAGGCGGATAAATTCCAAAATCGGTCAACTCCCGAGAGAGAACAATGTGCCCATCTAAAATTGAACGTGATTGGTCAGCAATAGGGTCATTCATATCATCACCCTCAACCAAGATGGTAAAAAACGCTGTAATTGAACCTTTACCCTCTTCTTTACCCGCTCTTTCCATTAACTGAGGAAGAAGCGTAAGTGCTGATGGTGGATAACCTTTTGAGGTAGGCGGTTCACCTAAAGCAAGTCCAATTTCACGTTGCGCCATTGCAAAACGTGTTACGGAGTCCATCATAAATAAAACATCGAACTTTGCATCTTTAAAGTACTCTGCTACGGACATTGCGGCAAAAGCTCCATACTTTCTCATTAAAGGGGAATCATCCGAGGTGGCTACAACAATAACAGTGTTGGTTAAGTCACCACCAAGATTTTTTTCAATAAACTCAGGAACCTCACGACCACGTTCCCCAATTAAAGCCACTACTTTAACAGGTGCATCAGAACCTCTTACAATCATTCCCATTAAGGTAGATTTTCCTACCCCTGAACCAGCAAATATTCCAAGTTTTTGCCCTTTTCCACAAGAGAGCAAGGTATCAATAGTTTTTACCCCTACCGAAAAAGATTCGTCTATCATTCCACGAGACATTGCCGCAATAGGTTTTTTAATGATGGGTGACTTTGTTGAACAGTTAAGCGGACCTTTTCCATCAATAGGATTCATAAAGGGGTCAACTACTCGTCCTAAAAGTTCAACACCTACATCAATTTTCATACCATTTTGTTTTAGGTAAACCGCGTCCCCAACACAAAAACCTTCAATAAAAGAAAAAGGAGAAATCGAAAAACCTGTTGAGTTTACCTCTGTCACCATACCCATTGTATTTTGGTCGTTATCAATAGAAATCATCGTCACCGTGTCACCAATACTCACTTTTAAGCCACAGGCTTGAACCATAGTTGAATTTATTTCAGTGATAGTTCCAAAAGTGGGTGATAAATTTTCACCTTTAATGCGTTTTCTAATGGAGTTTAGTGGCAAGTTTAGTACCTATTTCCTACGGGAGCATTAATTAAAGAGAAAAATTCTGCTCTTGTTTTTTGATCTGTTTTAAACAAACCTCTAAGTGCTGAAGATGTTGTTGTCGAGTTAATCTTTTCCACCCCACGCATTTCCATACACATGTGACGTGCTTGAATAACAACCGCGACACCCTTAGGATTAATCGTCTCCATAATCGCCGCTGCAATCTGTTCTGTTAATTGCTCTTGAATCTGCATACGACGAGAAAAGATATCTACAACACGAGGAATCTTTGAAAGTCCAACCACTTTTCCATCAGGAATGTACGCCACATGGGCACGTCCTATAATAGGAAGAAGGTGATGTTCGCAGGTAGAATAAAGTTCAATGTCTTTAATGAGAACCATTTCATCATTAGAAGAGGTAAATAGCGCCGAATTTAAAACTTCGTTCGGGTTTTCTTTATAACCCCCATACATAAATTCGTAGGCTTTTCTTACTCTCTGTGGTGTTTTTAAAAGACCCTCACGATTAGGGTCTTCGCCCACAGACTCCATCATTGTTTTTACAGCATTTTCAAAAGCTTCATTCTCTATATCTGACATGTTTAGTCCTATTTAAATCCTAATTTTTATTAGAAGAAGGATAACACTTCTAAGCTTGAATTCCCATATTATAGAAAAAAAAGGAAAGTTTAGATAAAATTGCGAAAATTTATTCTGCTTAGTATAATTCGAAAATACTATGCAAGACACATTAAAAGGGATTCAATGGAATTCAAAACTAAGAAAATTGACGGCGCTAACGCTGAAATCACGGCTACACTAGTACAAAAAGACATCGATGCTAACATCGAAAAAATTGCTAAACAACTTGCAAGAGATGCAAAAATTGATGGTTTCCGTAAGGGTAAAGTTCCTGTTGCTATTATTAAAAAGCAATACGGTGAAAAACTTGTTCAAGATGCTGAAGGCGAAGAGTTACGTAAAGTTCTTGACGCTGGTCTTAAAGACTTAGGTTTTGCTTCTGATGCGCTTATTGGTGAGCCACAAGTAACTAAGTTTGAAAAAGGCGAAGGTAAAATCGATGTTGAAGTAACTATCGCTTTACGTCCAGAGATTAATCTTGACGGTTATGCTGACGCAGTTCCTGAAGTTAAGAAACCAAAAATTACTGCTAAAGCAGTTACTGACCGTATTCAAGAACTTGGAGCTAACCAAGCACCACTTAAAAAAGTTAAAGAAGAACGTGCTGCTGAACTTGAAGACACTGCAATCATTGACTTCGAAGGTTCTATTGATGGTACACTATTTGATGGTGGTAAGGGCGAGAAATTTGAATTACTTCTTGGTTCTAACCAGTTCATCCCAGGTTTTGAAGAACAAGTTGTTGGCATGAACAAGGGCGAAGAAAAAACTATTACAGTAACTTTCCCTGCTGATTACGGTAGCGAAGAACTTGCAGGTAAAGAGACTCAATTCAAAGTTGTTTTACACGAACTTAAGCGTAAAGACAAAGTTCGTCTTGATGCATCTCTTGCTAAGAAACTTATTCCTGGTGACGAAGAAGCGACTATGGATAAACTAAAAGAACAAGTTAAAGCACAAATGGAAAAAGAAGAAATTTCTAAAAAATTCCAAGAAGAGTTAAAACCAACTCTATTAGAAGCATTTGTTAACAAGTTCAACTTTGACCTTCCTAAATTTGTTGTAGAACAAGAGATGGATATGGCACTTAACAAAAAAGCTCAAACAATGACTGAAGATGAAATTCAAGAGCTTAAAGACAACCAAGATAAAGTTAAAGAAATTCGTGAAGAGTTCCGTGCAGATGCTGAACGTTCAGTAAAAGCAACTTTCATCATTGACGCACTTGCAAAAGAAGAAGGCGTTAAAGTTGAAGATAATGAAGTAATGCAAACTATCTACATGGAAGCAATGCAAACAGGTCAAGACCCAGCTGCAGTTTACGAAAACTACCAAAAATCTGGTTACCTTCCTGCTATTCAAATGGCAATGGTTGAAGATAAAGTACTTTCTAAAATTATCGAAGCAAAGATGGCTGACTAAGCTATTTTTTGTAGGTGTGTAAATCACACCTACACTCTAAACTTTCACATATTTATCTCCAAACGTTGTTATTTCCCCCATTCTTAGATAAAATAAACTAATTATATTTAAAGGCACTAATTTGAGCTATATTCCTTACGTTATTGAAAAAACTGGACGTGGTGAGCGTTCTTATGACATCTTTTCTCGTCTATTAAAAGACCGTATCATTATGTTAAGTGGTGAGGTTAATGACCAAGTTGCTTCAACTATTGTTGCTCAACTTCTTTTCCTTGAAGCTGAAGACCCAGAAAAAGATATTTACTTCTACATTAACTCACCCGGTGGTGTAATTACTTCAGGAATGTCAATTTATGACACAATGAATTACATAAAACCAGACGTTTCGACGATATGTATAGGACAAGCCGCTTCAATGGGCGCATTTTTACTAAGCTCTGGTGCAAAAGGGAAGCGTTATTCTCTTCCTAATTCACGCATTATGATTCACCAACCTTCAGGTGGTGCACAAGGTCAGTCTACTGATATTCAGATTCAGGCTAAAGAGATTCAAAGAATGAAAGATGACCTTAATGCAATTCTTGCAGAAAATACAGGTCAAAAAGTATCTAAAGTAGCTGCAGACACAGAAAGAGACAACTTTATGTCAGCCGAAGATGCTAAGAAGTACGGTATGATAGATGAAGTTATCTCAAAAAACGCTAAAGACTAACAAAGAAGATTAAGGAAGACAATGGCTGGTAATCTTAGAAAACGACGTGATATTTCTGCCCTTGATAGCCATGAAGAGGTGCCAAGTTTTGGTGACATTGGGTCACCTTCTGACTTAAGCGAGCCTACTTCAGACTTAGAGATGTACTCTAAAGAAGTTCTTTCTCAACTAATTCATGACAACTTGCCACCAACCCCAAGCAATTTTTCACTTTACTTTGACCGACTTTTAGAAGAGAAGTCTGACACATTAAGAAAACAGATTAACTCTATTTTAGAATTTGAGGACACTAATGATGATGAAAAAAGTATTGAGTTAGAAAAAAGCCTTAAAAAAGGTTTTGCTTCGGTAAAGGCAATCTTACAAGTCACCTCTAACCTTTACAAAAACATGGCATTAATGGAAAAAATTCTTGATAAGCGTCGTCAAGAGTTGGGTGACGATGACAATGCACAAAAAGTTCTTGCAACAATTTCGGCACTTGACCAAGATGTAGGTAAGCTCAACAATATCTTAAAAAAGCAAGTTTCACACATGAAAGAGTTGTACCAAGATGCAGCAGCTATTGTTAAAAATGTTGAAAATGAAACCATTTATGACAACCAGTTTGGTATTTACAACAAACGTTACCTCTTAACTAAACTCGAACAAGAAAAAAATCTTATTGAAGAGTTTAAACATACAAGTACACTTATTACCATTGAACTTGCTAAAGAGATTGAAGAGAGCATTACGAACCAAAAAGCTCTGCTTTTAATGACACGAACCATTGCCAGACTTCTTATGAAGACTTCTCGTCGTAGCGACGTCGTTGCTCATTATGGAGACGGTGTTTTTGCCATGATACTTAAACATACCGATATTAAAAATGCAATGCGCGCAAGTGAACGCTTATGCGACTTAGTCTCATCAAGTAATTTTTTCTTAGCTGAAAAAGAGATACAGTTAAAAATTGCCATCGGAATTGCAAACATTAGTACAGAACGTGCGGTTGAAGAGACCCTCGTGTGTACTTTAAATGCAATGGAATATGTGCAAAAAGAAGAAGATGCAGATGATTTCTGCGTATGTGAAAAGGACAAAGAAGGTTGAAACTACCAATAGTTGTTTATCCAAATAAACGTCTTAAAGCAATCTCTAAAGAGGTGACAGAGTTTGATGCTAAGTTGCACAAATTTCTTGACGATATGTACGACACAATGTTAGAAAGCAACGGACTTGGTCTCGCTGCTATTCAAGTTGATGTTGCAAGCCGTGTTTTACTTTTATGTATTCCTGATGACGAAGGTGAACAGTCTTATGATGATCTCCTTGAAGTCATTAATCCTAAGCTTTCTAAAATGACAGGCAGCATGGTGTACCAAGAAGGTTGCCTTTCTGTTCCTAGCTTTTATGAAGATATAGAACGTTATGAAAAACTCACTATGATCTATTTTGACCGCCATGGGAATGAAAAAGTCATTGAAGCAGATGGGCTGTTAAGTGTTGCCATTCAACATGAAATCGACCACTTAGATGGAAAACTTTTCATTGAAAAACTTCCATACGGACGTAGAAAAAAGTTTGAAAAAGAGTACAAAAAGCTTCAGAAAGCTAAAAAATAAACTGTTAAGTTTTTTTTAAGAGCAAAAGCCAATCGATTACTCCAATTACAATTTCTTACCAAAAATTAAAAGTGCTTGCTCTTAAAAACTACGGTAGTAGTTTTCCATCACTCTAATCGATTGGTAAATTAGATTAAATAAAATTAAACTTGATATTAAAAGTATGAGGTAAAAGATACGAAGAACGTGTGGCGCTATATCTCACCATTGAGATATTCGGCCAAAGGGTCATACTACTCGGTGTGGGTTACTTGGTATAAGTCAACTGCTGACGCAATTAAAACCATACAAGCTATTATACTACCTACTATAAGATGCATTTCATTCATCTTGTCTCCTTGTGTTTAACATCACCTTGATGCTATTCTTTTTGACGTGCATTTAAAAAACACTCACAAGTAAAACGGCAACCACTGCCAAGAGCGTTTTGATATAAAGACAAGATTAGTTTAACATGTTCTGTGAGATTTAGTTCTTAAACTGTAAAATTTGTCTCAGATCCCATAAGGCACGTGATTAAAATATGATATAAGCAATCATAATATAGATTTATGCACTCGAAACTTAAATATCATTAATAAAACTTATATATTGTCATAAAATTTGTATAGATTTCGTACAATATTTTTATGAAAAAAGTATACTCAGGAAGTTTTGAAGGTATTAATGCCAAAACCGTCTCTGTTGAGACAAGTTTTGCTAATGGTCTTCCCTCCTTTTCAATTGTTGGTTTAGGAAATGCTTCTATTCAAGAAAGCAAAGAAAGAATCAAATCTGCCTTGAGTGCAAATGACTACATTTTTCCACCCAAGCGAATAACCATCAACCTAAGCCCCAGCGATTTAAAGAAAAATGGCACCCATTTTGATTTATGTGGTGCAGTACTCATTGCCTTACAAAATGAAGATGTAAACTTTGATGAGTTCTATATTTTTGGTGAATTGGGTTTAGACGGTGAAGTTAAAGAGACTTCTTCACTTTTTGCGCTTGTGCTTTCTCTGACCCAAGCAGGTGAACTTAAAAAAGCTATTGTTCCAAATTCTGCCTTAGAAAAACTTTCTTGTATTCCTAATGTAGAGTTTTATGGAGTAAGCAGCCTTAAAGAATGTATAGAGTTTTTTAAATCTAATCTTACAAAAGAGCCTAGCCAAGTCACCGAGTTTGATTTTCCTTTTATTCAAAGCAGAGACAGAAAACTTTTTTACAATACAGACTATGACTTAGACTTTCATGATGTAAAAGGTCAAGAACTCGCCAAACGTGCCGCAATGATTTCAGCAGCAGGAATGCATAACATCTTATTTACAGGAAGCCCCGGTTGTGGAAAAAGTATGATTGCTAAACGTCTTCAATACATTTTACCTCCACTAGATATGAATGAAATCTTAGACAATGCTAAGCTTGATGCCTTAGAAGGTGTTGAACCAAGTTTTAGACCCTTGAGAACCTTCCGGCATCCGCATCACTCTTCTACCCCCGCTAGTATCTTTGGTGGCGGTTCTTCGGGTGCTAAAATTGGAGAAATTGCACTTGCCAATAAAGGTATTTTATTTTTTGATGAACTTCCTCATTTTCCTAAAAACATATTAGAAGCACTACGGGAACCTCTTGAAGACAGACGTATCATGATTTCACGGGTTAACTCTAAAGTTGAGTACCCGACGGACATTATGTTTATTGCCGCAATGAATCCTTGTCCTTGCGGAAACTTACTGCACCAACAAAAATCTTGTCGTTGCAGTGATCTAGAAATTAAACGTTACAATAACCGCCTCTCTGAGCCTTTTTTGGACCGCATTGATATCTCTGTTGAGATGCAAGTCAGTTCAAGCGATGATCAGAGTTCTTTAAGCTCTCAAGAGATACATAAGAAAGTCTTTGAGGCATTACATTTAAGAGAAGCTCGTAATCAAAATGAGCCTAATGGAAAACTGAGTGATGAGGGCGTTCAAGAGTTCTGTTCAGTTTCAACAGATAACCAAGATATTTTACGTCAAGCAAGTGAAAATTTTGGACTGAGCTTTCGGGCTATTAACAAAACACTAAAAGTTGCAAGGACAATTGCAGACTTAGAAAATTCAACACATATTGAAAAAGAGCATCTAATGGAAGCTTTATCTTACCGAAGGCGTTAATAAACCGCTCTTAACTCTTCTTCTATCTCTAGTTTTCTATTCACCATACGAACACTTTTTTCATAATCTTGCAAAAGTTTGTGGTGGTAAGTTTGTGCAGACTGTCGGTCATACGAGGTGATAACATCACGGTACTGATTTATAAATTCATAAATTAAATCTGTAGTTTTAAAGTAGATTTTTCTATTTTTTGAGATAGAACGAACAATGTCAAAACCACTTCGTAACTCTTCTGACATGTCCCCAATTTTAAACTCTTGCATATGAATAAAACGTTCTAAAATTGCGGCTAAACCTGCGTCACTTACAGGGTACTTTTTATTACGATTATAAACATACTCTTGAAGTTCACGCTTATTCCAAAAAGAGATTACTCTACGCATCTGCGTTATCTTTTTTTCACGTTCTCGTGTGAGTTCATACCGGCTTTTTCTAGGTTCAGACAAATCAACTATCATAAAACAATTTTAGCACTAATTAGCTAACAAACTACTAAGAAAAAATAACAAGAATGTGACAGGAGAAGAAAAGAAAGAGGTCTAAAGGAGAAACTCCTTTAGAAAGTAGCAACCACCCATTGAGTGATTACAAAACCACCTACAACTAACCAAACAAACATACCGCCTGCAGTGTAGATTGGGGCAAGACCTAAGCCTTTAAATTTTGCGAAACGTGTTCCCATACCTAGTGCAGTCATTGCCATTGTTAGCAAGAACGTATCAATGATATTTACATTATCAATGACCATATGAATCATTGCTGATATATCTGCTGGAGCTGTTGCTGTGTAGTTATGGATTAAAGAATTAATTCCTGCCATACCTACAAAGTAAACTGCGAACCAAGGAATAACCAACTTAAGTTTTTCACTTGCCCCGCCCTTACGTTTTGCAAGGAAGCCAAGAATTACACCCAGAACAATTAACATCGGTGCAATCATAATAACTCTTGTCATCTTAACAATTACTGCTGCATTTGACATATCTGTTGGAGCCCCAGGAACTGACGCAGGAACCGCAACAACCTGAGCAACCTCATGAATAGTTCCTCCTACGTAAATACCAAAAGTCGAAGGTGCCATGTGTAAGAAACCTGTTGCAGGCTGAATGATAGCCGTGTAAAGAACAGGGTATAAAAACATAGAAATCGTTCCAAAAAGAACAACCATTGAAACAGCAATTGCTGTTTTATGCTCTTCGGCTTTTAGTACAGGTTCAGTCGCTAAAACTGCTGCTGCTCCACATACTGAAGCTCCTGCCGCGGTTAAAATAGACGTATCAGCATCCATTTTAAAGACCTTCGTTCCTAACCAAATACCTACAATCATTGTGGTTGTTAGCATTAAGAATGAGACCATAAAGCCTTGCATCCCTACTTCTGCAATCTGTTGAAAGGTAATTCTAAACCCATAAAACACAATGGCAAAACGTAAAATTTTCTTTCCTGAAAACACAATCCCTGTTTCCCATTCTGATGGGAACTTGTTGTGTAAGGTATTTGCATAAAAAATACCGATAACAATACCCACAACTAAGGGAGATATTCCTAAGGCAGAAACAGGACCAAGGTCAGCGATAAAGGTTGCTGCTGCTGCAACAAGTGCAACAAAAACAATACCGCTGAAGGTTCCTTTTCTTTTTTCTTTTGAAAATGACATAAAAATCCTTTAATTAGTACCAGCATTATAATAAAATTCTATACATAAGTAAAATAAAATTAAATACTAAAGATGTTAAAATAAATTGAACGAACATGCGTTATACTTTTAGTATGCAAAACCTATTTTATGAAGTCGATTCTTTAGATCAGCGCTGTTACCAAGATTTTCACCTCAGTGAAGATATTTTAATGGAACATGCTGCTAATGGCATGGCTCTTTACATTAAAGAATATCACGCAGACCTCAACACACTTTTAATTGTTTGTGGCGCAGGGAACAATGGTGCTGATGGCATTACCCTTGCGCGTCTTTTACATAATAGCTTTGATGTTCAACTCTACCTTCACAAAGAACCTTCATCTAAAATAGGGAAAATACAGCTTAAAAGAGCACTAGCGCTTGGCATTACACCTCTTAACGAACTCCAAGATGCAAACATCATTGTTGACGCTCTTTTTGGTTCAGGGCTTAACCGTGAAATGGACCAAGAAACTGCTTCTATTTTAGAACAACTTAATATCTTTAAAGGTGTGAAAATTGCCTGCGACATGCCTTCAGGTCTTAACAAAGAGGGACATCTTTTTAAACATGCTTTTCTTGCAGATGTCACCTTAACTATGGGCGCTTTAAAACGTGGGCTTTATTCTGACAAGGCAAAAGAAAATGTAGGTAATATTTTTCAACTTGACCTTGGCATAGCTCGAGAGCTTTATGAGACACCAAGCAATTGGAAACTTCTAGATATTAGTGATTTAAAACCTCCTTTTAGAAACAAAAAAAATACACATAAAGGAAGTTTTGGTCATCTCAGTGTAATTCATGGAGAAAAAGAGGGAGCAAGTATCATTTCCGCTCTTTCAGCCTCTGCTTATGGAGCAGGTTTAATCACCTTAGTAGGAGAGAAAATCACTTCACTTGATTATGCACTTATGCAAGACCGTGAACTTCCTTCAACAACAAGTGCCATTGCCTGTGGGATGGGACTAGGTAAAAACTTTCAAAGAGACCGACTTTCTAAACTTCTTTCGCATAAGCTTCCTATG
>Ga0256826_1000894_pt1 | contig 18592 bp, 16 predicted proteins | sample CV79metaG_FD_185975 | JGI IMG/M metagenome (GOLD analysis project Ga0256826, IMG submission 185975) | Hydrothermal vent microbial communities from East Pacific Rise, Pacific Ocean - CV79 | ecosystem: Environmental > Aquatic > Marine > Hydrothermal vents | place: Pacific Ocean: East Pacific Rise...
GAGTTTTATTTCACGACTTCGAATACTAATAAGCCCATTTTCATCAATTAAATAGTTTATAGCATTGAGTATAAAATCCTTATTACCAAATGTTTGTCGACTAAATTGATCCAACCCTAATGGCAGTGGATATCCTTTACTATAATGAAATTGATTTCTGATGATATCCCCATCAGAGATAAATATTTGAGCTGTTTTCTTACTTTCTGTCGTAAAACCAATGCTATCATTATTCTCCAATTGAGGAGGAATTCTGTTAGCAAATACTGATTTAAATTTCCCTTCAACCAAAACAGCAACCATTTGCGGTGGAAGATTATAAAGCCTTTGATCGGGAGGTTTATCCATCATCTGTAAATCAATAAGAGCCGGAGCCTTGGAGATACGGGAATACTTAGAAGAAGCTAAAAGCGAAGTTTTTCGTAAAAATTCTGTTTTCACCGTATCTAAAGTACAAGGGAAATCGGTCATTATTGCGTTCATATTGTTCACAATAGGATGCTTGCTGGAAGCTGTAATAATTGGGAAATAAAACCATGGTAAAAATTCCTGTTTGGGCTGATTACCAATCATTCCGGTAACAATAGGAATTCTTCTAGCATTCAAATCAAGCAATAGTTCACGATTCATTCGCACTCCATATTTAAACCACATATCATCCATGTTTAAATCGAGCCCAAAACCCAAAGTTGTTCTTTGATTTTGAAGACTATCCATAGTAGCATATACGGGATCAACCAACCAAAGTATTTTTCCTCCTCTCATTAAATACTGATCGATGATAAACTTATCTTTTTCAGTGAAAGCAGAATCAGGTTTGGCAACAATAATAACATCAAATTTATTATGAATTAAAATTTTTCCACTAATAGTATCATATGATTTAAATTCCATTAGGCTATTTAATTGCCCATTCATCTTCACTCGTTGTACAATATAACGTTCTGCTAAAGCATTGCCAATATCTGCTGTTTCTTTAGAATTCAATTCTCCATGTCCTTCAATAAAGGCAATTTTCCCCTTCTTTTCTTCCGCTAATTGTCGAATAACACTTGCTAAGGTAAACTCTAGGTTTTCTATTGAGTTATTTAACACTTCCTGTGGTGGCATTCCCAGTTGTGTTTTTAATAATTCAATGGGAGCTTCCTTATTCAGGTAACTTACTATTGCCCCCGGGAAAACAATGGTTTCTGAATTGCCTTCTTTATTATTAACTTGCACATTAGTAGGTTGCAAACCTTTTTCCATAAGGAGCTGATATACTGCGTTTCTTTCTTCTTCGCTAGAGCTTTCGGATGGATTTACAAACTCAAACTCAACAAAGGAGCTATATGCTCTAAACTCACTTAGCATTTCTTTGGTTTCGTTTCTCAGCCTTTTAAATCCAGCAGGGAAATCTCCTTCCAAATACACTTTAAAAAAAACGTATTCATCTAAATTCTGAAGCATTTCTTTAGTTGTATTGGAAAGGGTATAACGTTTTTCCGAAGTTAAATCGAAGCGTGTATATATATAATGTCCTATCACATTTACGCTCATCAGAATAAGTAATCCGTAGGTAAACTGTAATATATTATTCCTTTTAAGATGTGTTTTTTTCATAGCTTGGCTTACCATTTTCTTGATTCTAGTGATAACTTAGTTAAGATGATAAAAACAGCTACAAAGCTGATGAAATAGAGTATATCTCGAGTATCAATTACTCCTCTACTCATAGATGAATAATGAGAGTTAATTCCAATATTTTTTATAAATAAATCCATTGAACCAAATAAATCTAAGGAGTAAATAATCTCGAAGCCTAAATAGCTAAAGGCTGTAATAACAATAGCTAATATGAATGCAATTATTTGATTATCGGTGATAGAGGAAGCAAAAAGGCCAATCCCAACAAAGGCTGAGCTGAGAAACACAAGGCCTATATAGGATCCCCACGTTCCTCCAATGTCCATATTTCCGGCAGGAAATCCAAATAAATAAACACTGATAAAAAACACCAAGGTAGGCAGCAAACTAATTAATACTAAGCTTAATCCTGCAAAATATTTCGCCAAAATGATTTGCAAATCACTGAGAGGTTGCGTGAGAAGGATTTCAATGGTTCCTGATTTCTTTTCCTCGGCAAACATACGCATGGTAATAGCCGGTATTAAAAATAAGAAAACAAAGGGTGCTAATAAAAATAGCGATTCCATTGAAGCATAACCAAAATCAGGAATATTGAATTCGGTTGGGAAAACCCATAAAAACAAACTATTGATTAACAGAAAAACTATAATCACAATATAGCCTATTAAGGAGTTTAAAAACGAACTAATTTCTTTTTTGTAAAGTGTATACATTGTTTTAGGAAACCTTATTATTTGCTGCAAATGTAATGACATTTTGGGAATTTTTACAGCTTCTTTTTCAAGCTGTAAATAGTGGCAAATAGTTCCTGTTTATAAATTCAGGAAATATATTATCCAAGATAGTTAAATTAAAAATGATAGTATTCATATTTTTGTTTTGTCAAAGATATATAGAAAGATCGAAGTCAATATCTGTAATAACTGTTCCTTTTACAATAAATAATGCTAGTCTAACAGCAGTATTTCAATATGACCGAGAACCTGATTTTAATATTATAGGTATCCAAATTTCCTCTTCAGAATTTTGATTATTATTAGAATATTTATCGCCTAGTAATTCAAAATGAGGCCTACTGTCTAAATTATAAATCGATTGTGGCAACCACTTGCCAAAAATAGAATCAAATGATTGCTTAAATTCACTTGCAAAACCTTGATGGATAAAAACAGCATACAATCCGCTTGGAAGGATATAAGTTTGCAGTTTGCTAGGAACATTGTTAAAATTTGGGACTTCAATTGCAGCCCATTTGGTAAAATCTGTTTTCAAGTTAAAATCATTAAAATGAAGAGCCTCATTATAAATTTGTATTGAGAATAATTTGGAACTTTTGGCATGTTGGATGTCCTTAACTAATGGCATAAAACTGCGCCATAATTCAAGGGTCTTATTATCAGCCAGATTCATTTTAATAGATTTTCCAATGAGCTTTTTCTCACCTAAAAAACTTATTCTATCGAACATTATTCTGCTATTTCAACTCTAATAACATCATCTAATTGCAAACCTAATAAACCTGCTGCTCTTCCTCTATTTTGAGCTATCTCCAATAATCCATCGGAGCCAAATAAAGCAACTAATTCCCCTTCGCCAACATCACTATAGGAGGAGTGCACTTTTGATAGATTATACTTTCCGGCACTTAAAAGAATTTGGTATTTCTTTTTACCAACCATTTGGTTAAATAAGTTTTCATGAATATTGCTCACAACATTCTCGTAGCGATCAATATAAATTATTTTCCCTTTTATCAGCTGTGCTTCCGTAACAGGTTGAAAAGCCACTCTCTTAGTTAATTCAGATAGGGGGTCACCTAATTCACTTAAAGCCTTTCCATCAATAATATGCTTGGCTACTTGCACAAATACATCTTTTGTTGAAAAAGTAAACTTACTTGATGATTGAATTATATCTAATTCGTAAATCTCCTCCGGTGCTTCATCAAATAGCAAAGAAAATATTCCATTATCGGAACCTATAAAAAATTGGTCCTGAGCCTTAATTAAAACATGTGGATGCTCCGGAGAAGCTTCAGAGTTTACTCCAACAATATGTATGCTTCCTTTTGGATAGTTCTGCCACACATTACGTAATATATATGATGCTTCATTCAGATTAAAGGGAGCTATTTCATGAGAAACATCAATGATGTTTGCTTGAGGAATTTGAGCTAAAATAGCACCCTTTACAGATGCTAAATAATGGTCTTTTGTCCCCCAATCAGTTGTTAAAGTTATGATGGCCATATTTGTTCTTTGCAAATGATTTTATAAAAATCAAAGATATTAATATTTTTACAAGCTTACGCATGAAAAATCAATTTCTACAAAGTGCTATTTTGCAGTTCGCTCTAATAAAACTATTCCTGCTTTAGTTTTTATTTTCACGTTTCCATTTAGCACATGATAATACTCATTTGAGTATCTGTCTACCAAAACTTCTCCATCGGAAAAATACTCGCCTATATGTAAAACAACGCTTTCTTTTGGAAGATCCAACCCCACTATTACACGATCGTGAAAACTCCCTTTTATATATGTTCTCATAAAAAGGTAAGGCTCCTGACTAAGTGTAACATGAGTACCTGCCCCAATAGCAGGATGGCGATGCCTAAATTGTCCTAATTTTTGCCAATGCTCAAATAAACTATTTTGTTCTTTAGTATCCCAATTCATTAATCCTCTTAGATTGGCGTCACCATTCGCCCCTTTAATCTTTAGCGGACGTGCTATTTCATCCCCATAATAAATCTGTGCCATGCCGGGTGACAAAAGTAATTTTGTAGCAGATTCAAAAGTTCTGTCCCTATTAATATCAAAAGGATATCCATCGTCATGAGAACTTATATAATTCATCACGGTGTTTCCTTTAAACTGTTCTGAATTTAACTGCTCTGAATAGCTTGTAAACAGATCGTTATATGATTTATTAGCATCTGCTTTAAATCCAAAATTTATCAAGCTTTGAAAACCATTATCATAATAATTTACCTGAATATCACCAAAGTCAAATTCTGGTCCCGATAATAGATTATAATTATAAACTTCACCCATCATAAAGAAATTCTGATTTTCTTGCAAAGCCTCATGATTATGAGCTTTCCATTCTGTAAATGCTCTTTCAGCTTCTTTGGCTAGATCGTCCCAAACGCTTGCTTCGGTATGTTTCACTGTATCTACCCTAAAACCATCAATACCAAATTCCCGAATAAAATCGGTAAGCCATTTAATAATATAATATCGAGGAGTTTTAGGATAGTGTGTCTCCTCAAAAAACTTATCCAATTCGGCTATTTCTTTATCGAGCCTACCTTCTTCTTTCCATTTATTTATCAAATTGGCGGGCAAGTTTACATTATTGGTTTGCTCAGTTAATATATCAGGTAGATTTTCAACCAAAGTACATTGAATAGTTGTCTTAGAATCTTGATAGGTGCATTGTGGTTTTGTACGCACCCAATCATGAGGCCAAACAGGATCTTCTTTGGTTACGGGCCCAGTATGGTTAATAATTACATCCATCAGGATACGTATCCCATTTTTATGGGCCACTGTCATTAATTCTTTTAAATCAGCTTGAGTGCCAAAATTAGGCTCCATATTTGTCCAATCACGCGGCCAATACCCATGATACGCATAAGTTCTTCCTTGCCCTTCGTCCACAAAACCATGAATTTGCTCCATCACAGGAGAAAACCAAATAACATCCACACCTAGTTTCTGAAAATATCCCTCATTAATTTTCTGTGTAATTCCTTTAATATCTCCTCCTTCAAATCCTCTTAATGTTGCTGCATTCTCTGTCCTTAGAAAATTGACATCGTTGGATGTATCTCCATTATGAAACCTATCAGTAAGCAAAAAGTAAATTGTAGCATTTTTCCATTCAAAATAATTGCTCTTATTTACGGTTGTTTCATCGGGTAAATTCCATGAACCAAACAAACTAAATATAATAACAAAATAGGTAATAATCATATCTTTAGACTTATATACAATATTAATTTACAGGCAAAAATAAGATTTTTAAATCAGCTGGGTTAATAATTGTTAAGAAAAGAGGGCTTCATTAACTTTTCAACTTAATTCAACTAGTTTTGGCTTTTAAATGTTTCGAATGACCTATAAATTAGTTTTAGATTTTGGCAATACCTTAAAAAAAATTGCTGTTTTTAGAGATTATGATATTGTTGAAAACACATCAACACAAGGTGATGTTGTTCAAATTATAGAAGACTTTAAGAGGAGATATCCCAATCTTAAATCAGCTATTTTGAGCTCAGTTATCAAGATTGATATCCATCTAATGACCTATTTAAAAACCAATTTCAAGTTTATTTATTTCAATCATAATACAGTTATTCCATTACTTAATAAATACCAAAGCCCTGAAACATTAGGACATGATCGAATAGCAGCCGCAGTTGGTGCTGCTATAGAGTTTCCAGAAAAAGACCTGTTGGTTATTGATGCAGGCAGCAGTATAACCTATGAAATAATAACAAAAACAGGCGAGTACTTAGGTGGGGCAATTTCTCCAGGCATACAAATGCGAGCCAAAGCATTGAACCAGTTTACCAACTTACTCCCTTTGGTAGAAACCCACACAAATAATTTGCAAATAGGTAACACTACCGAAACCTGCCTAAAAAGCGGTGTGGTTAATGGAGCAATAGCTGAAATAAGCGGTATGATAGCAGCTTTTTTACAATCTTATGAAAAACTACAAATAATTTTAACCGGAGGAGATGCATATTATTTTGATAAGAGCCTAAAATATGACATCTTTGCATCCGAAAATTTAGTGCTGAAAGGCTTAAATTATATAATAGACTATAATGAACATTAATAGAACAACAATTCTTCTTTTGGCCATGTTATTGGGACTTACCAGTCTTGCTTTTAGCCAAGGCGACGTTACTTCTCCATACTCATTTATTGGGCTTGGTGATAATTATACAAAAGGAAATATAAAATCCTTAAGCATGGGAGGAGTAGACATGGCGCTACGAAATCCTATGTATATTAACATGGTGAATCCCGCCGGACTTTCTGGTATCGACAGTATGTCTTTTGTTGGAAGTGTTGGAATTAATATGAATAATTCAACTTATCGTACTAGCAGTGTTAGCAGCAAGTTCTCCTCAGCCAATGTAAACCATTTAGCTGTTGCTTTTCCAGTTACCAAATGGTGGAAAACAGCCATATTATTACTCCCTTATTCTACAGTAGGCTATGAAGTATCCGATGATGATATTACAGAAAATGGTGTAAAAACTAGTTTTTATTATGATGGCAATGGAGGGATGGATGCTGTTAGCTGGGTTAATGCTTTTAGCTTAACTAAAAATCTGGCTTTTGGTATCAATGCATCCTATTATTTTGGCAACCTAGAGCATACACGCAAGGTTACTTTCCCTGATTCTGTTTTTATCTTTAATTCCATGGTGAAAGAAAAAGTTCTTCTGAGTGGCCTGTTTTTTGAAGCAGGATTACAGTATTTCTACTCACTAGACGATAAAAACACCTTGGGTTTTGGACTTAAATATGGCAATAAATCTAGCTTAAATGCCCGATCAGATTATGTAGCATTTTCGTATTTAGGTGAGGAACTTTATAATAATAGTACCCTTGATACAATCCGATCTTGGACAGAAGCAAAAACAACGATAGAACTCCCTTTCTCAGTGGGAGTGGGTATCAGTTGGGTCAAAACTAATAAACTCTCTTTGGCAGCAGATTTTAAATTCGAGAAATGGTCCGATTTTAAATATTTCAACACCGATTTGGAATACACAAATAAAATACGTGCATCAATAGGAGGCGAATATATTCCTGAAAGCAATAACCTATCTTCCTATTGGAAAATGATGCATTATAGAATGGGATTTCGTTATGAAAATCTCGGCATGAAGTTTGCAAATAATGAGCTAAGGGAATATGCCATTTCTATCGGATTTGGATTACCTTTGCGAAAAAGTAAAACCATGGTAAACCTTGGTTTCGAATTGGGACAAAACGGAACTATTAAAGACGATTTAATACAAGAAAGATACGTAAGAGTTATGCTTGGTGTGAGTATTAAAGAAACTTGGTTTAGAAAAAGTAAATATTATTAAAAAATAGAATCAATATGAAGACAAAAATTCTATCAACTGTTATTGCACTATTTATGGGAGTGAGCGTTTTCTCCTCCAATAATATAAATAATAACAATTTTCAGAACACATTAGATAATCAGTTAAATTTCATGGATGGGAAATACGGTGAAGATAGTATAGGCTGCTTAACCAATTTATCAGTATACAGGGAGTTTTATAATCAATGGAAAGCTTCTGGATATAAAAGCGAGGCTATTAACGACGCAATGGGACCTTGGAGAGCTGCTATTTTCTCTTGCCCAAAATCTTCACAAAACATGTATCTCGATGGTTTAAAAATGATGAGGTATAAAATGAAGAAAGCTTCAGACGAGCAAAAATCAGCCTATGTAGATACCATTATCATGATTTATCAGCAACGAATAGAATATTTCCCTACAAAAAAAGGGAAAAGTCAGGTTGGAGATATTTTAGGCCGATTGGGTGTAGAATTATATAGGATTGCACCAGAAAGATACGAAGAAGCATACGGATACCTTCAAGAATCAGTGCACCAACAACAGAATAATGCATCTGTTTCCAGTATTGTATTTTATTTTCGTGCTACTATAAAAAAAGTAAAAAAAGGTAAAGCTGAAGAAACACTTATAGTAGATACTTATGATGAGTTAATGACTCTCATTGAAACAAATATTGAGAACAATAAAGACAATGCTAAAAAACTTGCGCAATGGGAAAATGCAAAAGGTAATGTTGAAAAAACTTTTGAACCTTATGCTACTTGCGAAGTTTTAGTGAAAATTTATGATAAGAAATTTGCTGAGAACCAAGAAGACATTGAGCTCTTAAAAAAGATTACAAAGATTTTAAAGAAGAAAAAATGCACATCATCAGAGTTGTTTTTTGCTTCTACTAAAAAACTTTACGAACTTGAGCCAACACCAAAATCTGCCATGCTTATGGGAACCATGCTTATTGAAAAGCAAAACTATTCCGATGCAGCAAAATACTTAGAAGAAGCTGTGGAAATGATTGAAACAGATTCTGAAAAAGCAGAGATACTTAGCGATTTAGGTAAGATATATTATAAACTGAATCAGTTTTCAAAAGCTCGTTCTTATGCTCGTAAAGCTTTGGCTTTAAACCCATCAGACGGAATGTCCTATATTCTTATAGGTGATATGTACGCCGCAAGTGCAGCCGAATGTGGTAATAATGAATTGACAAGCAAAGTAGCCTATTGGGCTGCAGTGGATAAGTACAATCAAGCCAAACGTGCCGATAACGAGCTTACAGAATTAGCCAATAAGCGAATTGCAACTTACTCAAAGTATTTCCCAACTGTAGATAAGGTATTCTTCCATGATTTAAAAGAAGGCGATTCCTATAAAGTAGAATGTTGGATTAATGAAACAACTAAAGTAAGAGCTGCAAAATAATTATCCTTGGAAAAAAAGCAATTATATAGCTTAAGTATATTAAAAAGCATGGCCGTTATTTTTATAATGGCTATGCTTTTTTCGTGTGAAAACGAAATGAGCACAATACAAAGCCTCACTGTTCAAGACACTTTAGCCTCAGAAACAGCCAAAAACATTGTGGTGCATTTTACCGACTCAGGTAGACTAAAAGCGGTCCTAAAAAGCCCAATTCTGGAAAAATACACTACTACCGATCCCTATATGCTTTTTCCTGAAGGAATTCATGTTTTCTTTTATGATTCAATAGATGCCTTGGTCAGCGAAATAAAATCCGATTATGCCATCAATCACGAAAGACAAAAACTAATGGAAGTAAGAAAAAACGTGATAATTCTTGATCATAAAAACGATAAAGAACTACTTACAGAAGTCTTGTTTTGGGATCAAAAGAAACATACTATTTATAATAGTACATTTGTTACCATAAAAGAAGATGGACAAATAATGCATGGAGATAGTATGAGAGCTGATGAAAATTTAGAGCATTTTGAGTTGTTTCAAGTAAGAGCTACAATAGACATTATTGAAGAAGACACCATGAAATAATGAACGATTATCAAATAATCATATGGAGTTTATTATTCTCTGCTCTTTTTAGTGGCTTAGAGATTGCTTTTGTGAGTGCCAATAAATTAAGGGTGGAACTAGAAAAAAAAGGTAGTAAATACCCATGGCTCTTTAATATGTATCACCATCCAAGTAAATTCATATCTACCCTGTTATTAGGAAACAATGTGTCCTTGGTGTTTTATGGCTTTGCTGCAGCAAATATTTTGCGTGGGCCTATTGTTAGCCTCTATGGTAATTCCGGGCAAAACGACTTTCTCATTTTACTCACTCAAACTATTATTTCTACTTTTGTTATTTTAATTATCGCTGAATTTATTCCAAAAGTATTATTTAGCATCAACCCTAATAAAACACTCCGCTTTTTCACTATTCCTATTTTTTTATTCTACTATTTATTTACCCCATTTGTTATTTTTGTCTATTGGTTAGCAACTGGCATCCTAAAACTAGGTTTTGGCCTTAAAATACAGGACGAATCCGCAAAATTATCATCTTTAGAATTGAAAGACTTGGTTTCAGAAATTGATGAAAAAGATGAAGAATCTGTTTCTATCGGTGAAGAAGAAAAAGAGATTTTTAAGAATGTCATTGATTTTAGATCTATAAAAATTAGAGAATGTTTGATACCAAGAACCGAAATTTCTGCAGTTGAAGTCACCGAAAATTTAGGAATACTTAAGAATCTATTCGTAAGCACTGGGCATTCTAAAATTCTTGTTTATAGAGATCATATTGACAATATTATTGGCTATGTTCATACATTCGATTTGTTTAAAGAACCCAAAAATATTGGGGAAATTTTAAGACCTGTGAATTATATTCCGGAAACCATGATGGCACATCTTACACTGTCCATGTTTATTAATGAAAACAAATCGGTGGCTGTGGTAGTTGACGAGTTTGGAGGAACAAGTGGTTTGGTTACCATGGAAGACGTAATTGAGGAGATTTTTGGAGAAATAGAAGATGAACATGACAAGGACCAGTTAACCGACAAGCAACTCAACGAACATCAATTTTTATTTTCAGGTAGAATAGAGATAGATCATATCAACGAAAAGTATCATTTGAGAATTCCACAAGCTGAAGACTACGAAACATTAGCAGGTTACATCATTATTAATAGTGGAAGCATACCTCCAAAAGGAGAAACAATAAAAATAAGAGATTTTACATTTGAGATTATCAAAGCTACAAAGAATAGAATAGAAATGGTAAAAATGACAAGCAATTAACAAAAATCACAATCCCAAACAGTAGCTTTTCAAGATGAAAGAAAAGTTAATTTAATTATACACCCTTCTCTTCCGAATGTGACGATCCGTATTCCATTAAATAAGCTTTTATAAAAGGGTTTAAATTGCCATCCATAACAGCTTGGACGTTTGATGTTTCGTAACCCGAACGAAGATCTTTTACTAATTTATAAGGATGCATCACATAATTCCTTATTTGCGATCCCCATTCTATCTTCTTCTTACTTCCCTCTATAATATCTAGGGCTTCTTGTTTTTTTCTCATTTCTACTTCATACAGCTGCGATTTAAGCATTTGCATGGCTTTCTCTCTATTTTGCCCCTGTGATCTTGTTTGTTGGCACTCCACAATAATACCACTGGGAGCATGTTTTAATCTTACAGCCGTTTCAACTTTATTCACATTTTGTCCGCCCGGACCACCGGAACGAAAAGTATCCCAACTAATATCAGCTGGGTTCACATCAACAATAATCTCGTCATCAATCACAGGATAGGCATAAACCGACGCAAAAGAAGTATGTCTTTTCCCAGCTGAATCAAAGGGAGAAATACGAACCAAACGATGAACTCCGTTTTCACCTTTTAAATATCCAAAAGCAAAATCACCTTCAAATTCTAAGGTCACTGTTTTAATTCCAGCGGGAATAGCATCTTGATAATCTATTGTTTTTACCTTAAAATTATTGTCTTCACCCCAACGTAAATACATTCGCATCAACATTTCTGCCCAGTCTTGACTTTCGGTACCACCTGCACCCGGATTAATTTTAATAATGGCTCCCAGTTTATCTTCTTCCGAACTAAGCATGTTTAAAAACTCTAGATCTTCAATTTTCTGAACAGATTTTTGGTAAGCTGCATCTAAATCTTCTTCATTCGTTTCGCCCTCTTGAAAGAATTCCAAAAGAACGCCTAAGTCTTCATAAGATTCCGTAACTGCATTAAAATCATTAACCCATTGTTTCAGGCTTCGTATTTCCTTTAATATCTTTTCCGCTGCTTTGGAATCGTTCCAAAAATCCGGTGCTTGAGTTTTCTCCTCAATTTCAATAATCTCTATTGATTTTCTATCAATGTCAAAGATACCTCCTCAAAGCGTTTATTCTCGCTTCTAATGCTTTTATATCGTCTTCCAGAACCATATTCTTAATCTAAATTTTCCTTTATAAATTCTATTTCGTAACCTTTTGTCAAGAGGAAATTAATCAATTTGGCCCTTTTATCATATTCTGTTTTCCCTTCAAGAGATTCTCTTTTTATGGCCATCAATTTTTGCAAATTTACAAGATATTTCTCCTTATCAATCATTCCTATAGCTTTATTTATAGAATAACTTGGGATTCTTCTCTTTTTTAGCTCATGAACAATTTTTATTCTTCCCCACTTTTTTATATTGATTTTCCCTTGTGTAAAAGCAATTGTAAACCGCTCTTCGTTTAAATAATTTTGCATGATTAATTCTGCTATTATTTCATCATGTATGTCAGAATCAATATTCCATTCTTGTAATTTTTTTTCAATATCCCAATGACATCTTTCTTGATAAGCACAGTATTTAGCGGCTTTTGCCAAAGCAATCTTTAAGTCTATTATTATTGGTTTTTTTTTATACATACTATATTTTAAAAAAATATTGAGTAATAAATCAATAGTTCAATCATTATTCTTCTATTCTCAACTAACCAAATTCCTGTGGCTAAAATACAAAGTAAAAACGAAAGATATAAAGAAGATTTCATTAATTTAGCGGTGAATTCAATAATATACTTATGCAGAAAAAAGTAGATTTTTTAGTCATTGGATCGGGCATTGCAGGACTTTCCTTTGCGCTTAAGGTTGCCCATAAAGGGAAAGTACTTATTGTTACTAAAAGCGATTCAGACGAAACGGCCACAAAATATGCTCAAGGAGGAATTGCAGCTGTAATGTATACTCCTGACACCTACGAAAAGCATATCTCTGATACTATGATTGCCGGTGATTATTTGAGTAATCCTGAAATAGTAAGGATGACTATTTCAGAATCTACAAAAAGAGTGGAAGAACTTGTGGAGTGGGGAACACAATTTGATAAAAACAAAGATGGTGGGTTTGAACTAGGTAGAGAAGGAGGCCATAGTGAGTCACGAGTATTACATCACAAAGATAGCACTGGTCTGGAAATAGAACGAGCTCTTTTAAACAAAGCTCAAAACCACCCCAATATTGAAATTTGGGAAAAATATTTCACCATAGACATTATAACACAACATCATCTTGGACAGCAAACATCCAGGGACATGACAGATATAGCTTGTTATGGTGCATATATTTTTGAACCATTAGCAAAAAAAATATTTACTGTTTTGGCCAAAGCAACTATGATTGCTACCGGTGGAATTGGAAATCTATATAGCTCCACTACCAATCCGAAAATTGCTACCGGCGATGGTATCGCAATGGTATATAGGGCAAAAGGAATAGTTGAAAATATGGAATTTGTTCAATTCCATCCAACATCATTATACAATCCTGGTGAAAAACCCGCATTTTTAATAACCGAGGCTTTACGTGGTTTTGGTGGAATTTTACGCGATTATAAAGGAGAAACTTTCATGAATCGCTACGACAAACGAGGGTCTCTGGCACCACGAGATATTGTTGCTAGGGCTATAGACAGCGAAATGAAGCAAAGTGGGGAAAACTTTGTGTATTTAGACTGCACTCATTTAAACAAACAGGAGCTTATGAACAGTTTCCCTAAAGTATATGCCAAATGCTTAAGTTTAGGTTTGGATATTTCCAGAGATCAAATTCCAGTTGTTCCTTCTGCCCATTACAGCTGTGGCGGAATAAAAGTAAATGAAAATGCACTAACGTCTATCAAATATTTATATGCATCCGGCGAATGTGCTTCCACTGGATTACATGGAGCTAACAGGTTGGCTTCAAACTCTTTGCTTGAATCAGTTGTGTTTAGCCATAGAGCAGCCTTAAAAAGCATGGAACAAATACAAGAAACTACTTTACGAAAAGATATTCCCGACTGGGACGATGAAGGTGTGATTCATAACGAAGAAATGATTTTAATTACTCAAAACACTCATGAATTACAATCAATGATGAGTCATTATGTAGGAATTGTTAGAAGTGATTTACGATTAAAAAGAGCTCTAAATCGTTTAGAAATTATTTATAAAGAAACAGAATCATTATACGATAAATCCAGTCTTTCGGTAGAAATATGTGAACTTCGGAACTTGATTAATATTGGTTTTTTAGTAATAAAAATGGCTCAAAAACGCAAAGAAAGTATTGGTTTGCATTATAGTGTTGATTATCCAAAGAAAGCCATTAAAAAACAATAGAGAAACCCAGATAGAATCCCAATGACGAGTAAAAATAGGTCATGCTATCGCTCCTCACTCCTTGTAATGCCAAATCAGTTTCCGGATTATAACTAATTGGGTTTGAGAAATTGATAAACTCAGTTTGATTAGGTTCATATCCTATACTATACTGTAATCCAACAATAAAACTCGACTTTTTATAATTAAATTTCACTCCGCTAGTCAAATGATAAAGATTAATATTTAAAGCTTCGAAGCTGTTTTTTTCCATGAAATTCTGGTTATAACCCATAATATAAGGATTAAAATCCGTTCGGAAACCAGCCAAAAAACCTAAATGTTCTTTTAGCATTTTTTTATACCCTATTGCAATATTAAAAATTGCATTATTCCCAAAAGAATAGGCGGAAAAATGAGTCCCAGTATTACTGATATCCGCTGTAGGCTTTGATGGATCGATACTTAAATATTCATTTATTGCTGCAAAATACTCCAAAGTAACATAATACTCACTACTATTTTCCTTGTTTTTATACATCCAACCCAAAGCTACAGATAATGGGTCCTGCATTTTAAAATAAACATATTGTGGATATTCATTAAAATAATAATCCGGAATTTTTAAGCCATTTAAAACAATATTGGTTTGACTAATTGTTTTGTTAACATCGGCATTACCAAAAAGCCTCATTGAAGGAAGGGTAATATTTAATCCAAGACTCCAGTTTTGTTCTCGATAACGAAGACCAAACTTACCTATGAATCGCCAATTATACGCTTTTACTTTTTCATAACTTTTCCAGGTACTTGAAAAAGGAAGAACACTACCACTCACTAAAGTGTTTGTTGGAGTAACATTTGCTTCAGCAGAACGAAAATAACTAAGAGACTGTACACTAATATTAAATGCGGCTCCAATTGACCATCTTTCATTTATCCTTTTTGAAATTCCTAAACTACCCCAATAATCGTCATATTGACTTGAAATATCAAATAAGCCAGTATATTGCTCATTATTATTATGATAAATCAAATCTGTATTTGGATCAATAACTCTATTATATATGTCAGTTTTAGCACTATTCCTGTTAAATATTGCAAATTGATAGGTGAGATTATCCAACCGCTTGGATTGGTATACATAAGAAGTAAAGCGAGGAAAAACTTTAAATGACCAATTTTCCATCTCGGTATCAACTCCTAATGGATTTTTATATTTTTTATTTTCAACATAAAATAAACTGGCATTTAAATCGAACCGAGATTCATTGATATCCGATATCCCTGCAGGATTATAAAATATGGCTGTTATTTCAGCTCCTCCCCCTACAACTGCTCCTGAAAGTAAGGATGCCTCGGTATTAAAACTATTCGACCAATAGTTTGCCGGCTGTGCCCAAACAATTAAGGGGAATACCGCCAATAAAAAAAATAAAACTTTAATTAAATATTTCATTAGGGCAAAAATAATGTATTTATTAAGAGTTTAATCATTAATCTCTATACTATAAGTAGCTGTATACTCTCTATGCGCTGCCAGCTTAATAATTCCTTCTTTTTCAGAAAAGATTTGACTGGTGTTTTCGTTATCAGCATAACCAAGCCAGGGCTCAATACAAACAAAATCTGCATTGGGCTTTGCCCACAGCCCTAGTGAGGAGAAATCATTAAATCTTATTATTACTTCTTTATGATGGTTTCTGCTTTTTAGCTTTACCTCACGACTTTTCAAGGATTTAAATATAAGGGCATCCTTATTAAAGATAGTAGAATGAAGGTGAAGAATATCTGTATTATTAATCATTTTTTGAGCTTCATAAGAAATAAGACCTTCATTATTTAAATCCCAAGTATTTAAGCTCTCATTAGTCTCAAATTGAAGAAAATAATCATCGTATTGTTCATTTTTATCAAAGGGACAATTAAAAGCCGGATGAGCTCCAAGCGAAAAAAATAAATCATTCTCTCCTGTATTCATAATTCTATGTTTAACAATCAACTTGTTTTTGATGAGTGTAAATTGAATTTGAAATGAAAAAGAGAAAGGATAAATCTCTAGTGTTTGTGAGCTAGACAATAGTTCCAAAAGGATACTAGATGAGCTCTTTTCGATAATTTTTAAGGATTTATTTCGTCTGATAAAACCATGCCTTGGGAGCTGATACTTTTTACCCAGATGAATATATGTGTCGTTTTTTAAACCCCCAACAATAGGAAATAATACAGGTGCATGGCTTCCCCATATTTCAGGATTAGCCTGCCAAATATATTCAGCCCCCGTTTTCTTCGATTTAAAACTACTTATTTCAGCGCCTATTGCTGTAATTGCTATTTTGAAAATATTGTTCTCTAAAGTATAATTCATCCTAATTCAATATATAAATTTACCATACTAAGGTATGAATTATTATTGAATGATAATTTTTGCTTTTTGTGTGCCTTTTTTGGTTTCTATCTCTAATATATAAACCCCATTTATTAAGTTGGTAACATCTAGGATATACTCCAAAGTATTCATTCGCTCTATTGATTTATAAAGTATACCTAAGTGATTGAATATTTTTATTCCGGAAATAATTGATTTTGAATTTATCCGTATATTATCCTTTGTTGGATTAGGATAAACAGATACTTTTGTATCGATAGTATTCACAGCCCAAGGAAAGATACAGGCTTCGTTGGATTTATCTGAATTACACTCAGAATAAACACAAACGACTTGATAGCAATAATTCCCAAAAGATATAATATCGGTATAATAAGGGTTTTGTATAAGGGTATCATAGTTTACCGATCCGTCTCTGATGAGATGATAACCCAAAATTTCTTGAGGATTGTTTTGCGGCGTATCCCAATAAAGATTAACAGCAAATAATCCGTTATTATAATAATAAGCTTCTAAATTTTCAGGAGCTAAACATGGCCAGGGAATTCCAATATCATTTATACATAAATCACTATTACATGGACTCCACTGATGATCTCCTCCATCGTTTGAATACACACTTGCTATACATAAATCCCAAAACCCATATTGAGGTACTTCTTCAATGATATAAAAAGTGTCCGGTTCGGGAACAAAGGCAATAATAGAATCGTCTATAAAGATATTTGTTCCAAGCCTTACTGTTTCACTATTTTTACCATTCATTGTATATATGTCAATTGACAGTAAAAAGTTCCCAATACTTGAAGAGCTATAATCTTGAAAATCGGATAAATTAACAATAGTTGAACCCTGAGGGTCATTAAAATTGTCGCTGGCTATACAAGGGTATGCATCTTCTGAAATATTACCCATTGGCTCCATAAAAATTCCAATCTCTGTTAATCCTTCAGCATCTATATCTCCCAATTCAATATCATTTTCCCAAGTATCGTTATCAGTAGTTTGATAAGGGCCAATAACTGCAATCACTTGCTTACTTACCCAATCAACAATATGTATTTTATAATCCCAAGTTCCAAAGTTATCCCATGATTTATGGTAAAAATTTACTGAATGGATTACCGCATCAGGATATGCCGCTAAGTCGAAAACCACACCATAACCGTAATTAAAGGTTTGATATAGGCCATTTACACCTTCACCATAGCCTTGATTGATTTCAATTAACTCCGGTTGTGGATTATCGGACCATCTGACCAATACTTCATCAGAACCCTCCACACTATAAGCATCCACCATTGTATGTTCCAGAAAACTATCACAAGGCATATAAACAAACTCAAAGCTAACTTTATCAGATAATCCACTATTATACAAAGCCTGTACTTCGGCTATATATGTTTCTCCGCTAGTTAATTCTCCCTCATTATACTGAAATAAATTGGTATCAACATCGGCAATAAAAGAATTGTTTAACCATATTTTATAAAATTGAAAATCATCATTCTCAATCGCATCCCAAGTGGCAAAGCCTGTTGGTACGACATAGAAATTTTCAGGAAATGCTTCGTCTAATACAGATTTTGTTTGTGCATTTATTTGTAACGTGATTACTGAGAGAAGAATGAATAAAGCCCAGTAATAAATAAATGATATTTTTTTCATGGGAGTAAAATTTAGAGGATGAAGGGGTAATCAACAATAGATAGACAACAGAACTGTTATACTGGTTGCGTATTAGCACAATGAGGATTATCCTCATACTCAATTGAGATTTGAACTAAAAAAAGAAAGGCTCGCCATGTGGCGAGCCTTTCAAGTAAATTATGTTT
>Ga0256826_1000895_pt1 | contig 18571 bp, 18 predicted proteins | sample CV79metaG_FD_185975 | JGI IMG/M metagenome (GOLD analysis project Ga0256826, IMG submission 185975) | Hydrothermal vent microbial communities from East Pacific Rise, Pacific Ocean - CV79 | ecosystem: Environmental > Aquatic > Marine > Hydrothermal vents | place: Pacific Ocean: East Pacific Rise...
AAAAGTACTTTATACCATTGATTCACGAGAGATTGACTCAGCAACACAACAAGCCGAACTCTCTGTACAGATGTATCAGAACCAGTACACTAATGTTAAACTAAACCTTGAGAGACACCGTCGTCTACTTAAAAAAGACATGGTTTCACGTTATGAGGTTGAGAACCTAGAACTCGCCGCTAAAAACCTTGAAGACATGATGTCAATCGCCAATGCTCGTCTTCAAGAAGTTAAAAACCAATACAAATACCTTCGTGTTGAAGCACCTAATGATGGTGTCGTTATTGCTAAACGTATTAAAGTTGGAGAGATGGCAATGCCAGGAATGCCGGCGATTATTCTTTCTGATTTAAGTCAACTAAAAGTGGCTATTGAAGTAGCAGAGAGTGAGCTAGGACGTTTAGAGCATGGAAAAAAAGTTGAAGTAACTATCCCTTCTATGAACTTAAAGCTTGCTGGTAAGGTTAATGCTATCATCCCTTCATCTAACCCGATGACGCACACCTTTAAAGTGAAAATTTCCATCAACAAAGGTAAACATAGACTTTACCCAGGTATGTACGCAACTGTGATTATAGATTAAGGAGTTGATGATGTCAGATAACAAACCTTATGTATCTACTGACTACGCTGGAAAATTAGCTAAGGCTTTTATTCGTAGTCCTCTTACCCCTTTACTGGGTATATTTTTGCTTCTTCTTGGTTATATTTCACTGCAAATAATGCCTAGAGAAGAGAATCCACAAATGGTTGTTTCAGGTTCAACGGTAATTGTTGCCCTTCCCGGTGCCAATGCTAAAGAAGTCGAAAAGATCATTGTTCAACCCTTAGAGAGAAAGCTTAAAGAGGTTAAGGGAATTGAGCATATCTACTCTATGGCTATGGATAACTTTGCTGTAGTAAATGCTGCTTTTTTTATTGGGGAAAAGAAAGAAGACTCAAACCTAAAAGTATATGATAAAGTCCTACAAAATATGGATATCTTACCTAAAGGGGCAATGCAACCTATCATTAAACCACTCGATATTGACGTAGATATTCCTATTGTTTCGGTTGCCTTTTTTGCTAACAAAAAAGATATGCCTGCTTCAGAACTTTATGATAAGGTAAAAGCTATTCAACACCATATTAATGGGCTAGATAATGTTGCCGTTACGGATGTTAAAGGGGGACACAAACATCAATTCAACATTGAAGTTGACCTCCATAAACTTTCGGGGTACAACCTCTCTATGGGACAAATTTTACAAGCCGTTCAAGCCCTTTCTTACTCCGTTCCTACTATTAAGAACGAAACAAAAGAGAATGAAATCGTTATGCTCGGGATTAAAAATGCTATTGATAAACCTGAAGATATCGGTAATATCATCGTCTCTTCGTACATGGGTTCACCTATCTACCTTAAACAGGTAGCTCATGTTACTAAATCTTATGATGTACAAAACTTTAAATCTGCACAAATTTCACTAAGAGATGAAGAGGGAAACTTTACACCGCTTCAAGAACAAGTAACATTAACGGTATCTAAACTTCAAGGGACTAATGCTGTTGTGATTGCCGACGAGGTAAAAGAGGAGCTTGAGAAGTATAAAGAGGAGATCAACAAAGTAGGAATATCTTACATCATTACTAGAAATGATGGGCACCGCGCAGATGACGCTGTTAATGAGTTAGTTTATCACCTTGTGCTTTCTATTGTTATTATTGCCATCTTACTTATCTTTGTTTTAGGGTGGAGAGAGTCCTTAATCGTTACTTTTACCGTTCCTGCTATCTTAGCGATTACGCTTTTTGTGGCTTATATTACGGGGCAAACGGTCAATAGAATCACCCTCTTTGCCTTCTTACTAAGTTTAGGTTTACTTGTGGATGCAGCTATTATTGTCATTGAGAACATTCACCGTCATTTCCACTCTAAAGAGGCAGAAACGATGAACACCGATGAACTTATGGTTATGGCAACGGATGAAGTAGGACCACCTACCAACATCGCAACCCTTGCCATTATCTTAACAATGGTACCTATGGCTTTTGTTGGACAGATGATGGGACAGTTCATGAAACCAATTCCTGCGAATGTACCCGTTGCTTTAGTAGCCTCTCTGTTTATCGCTTATATATTTACGCCTTATTTGGCGACACGTTTACTTAAAAAACCTCATCATGACAAGGAGGAGCACTAATGTTTAAAAAGTTTGAAAATGCTGTTTTAAACGGTATCAAAAGTAAAAACCAGAAACGTTTTATTCTTGTAGGAACACTTTTAGGCTTTATCCTCTCGGTGATGATGATTCCTTCTGAACTTGTTTTAGCCAAGATGCTTCCAGGAAAAAACAGTGATACCTTCAACATATACATTGACCTACCTACAGGGTCATCTATCGCACAGACCCAAGTGGTAAGCAACTGTGTAATCTCTTATGTACAAAAAGAGAAAGAGGTACTTAACACAGAAGTCTTTTTAGGTATGGGAAGTCCTTTAGACTTTGCCGGTCTTATCAAGGGTTCTCAGTTTAAAAACTCTGAGAACGTTGCAGAAATTGTGCTTAACCTTAGTGCGAAACACCATAGAACAGAGCCTTCATACATGATGGTTCAGCGTATGCGTTCTGTTATTCAAAAAGGGTGTGATATCAACGGGGCGAAGATCTCTTTTGTTGAACCTCCTGCAGGGCCTCCAGTAATGGCAGCTATTGTTGCTGAAGTTTATGGAGGTAATGCAGAGGGGATTAGACATATATCTAAGCGTATAGAAGAGGTCTTTACTCATACTAAAGGTCTTGTAGATATAGACATCATGCAAGATGATATTTATGATAAGTTTGAGATTGAAGTGGACAGTATTAAAATTGCCCGTTCAGGACTCAATGTAAAACAGGTTAATGATATTTTATACCTTGCCTTTGAAGGGATGGAAATTGCGGTTAAGAACTCGGCTATTTATGATGACCAAATTCCTATCTTTTTAACCCTCTCTTCAAAGACTAAAGACTTTACTACTAAAAGTAAACAAGCTATTCAATCCAAAATGGCATCATTAAAACTGATGAACACCAAAGGAATGATGGTTCCTGTTACTGAAGTTGTAAGTATTACTGCTGTTAAATCAAACCCAATGATTATGGCAAAAAACCTACATCAGATGGTTAATGTTATGGCAGAGACAGATATGGTCTCACAAGTCTACCCTTTAATGGACGCACGTAATGAAATTTTAGACACATTTAATGATGAGTACGAAATCAGTAAAATCGGTCTGTTTAACCTTGAACTTAAAGATAAAAAAACTGGTGAGGTTTACCAACTCATTTGGGATGGAGAGATGGAAGTTACGCTTGATACCTTTGTAGAACTCGGGGCTGCTTTCATTGCCGCACTGATTCTTATCTTTTTACTCATGGTGGTGTATTACAAAAGCTTTAAACTCTCTGGTATCATTCTTTTAGGAAGCTTTCTTTCTATCATTGGTGTTATTGTAGGGCACTTTATTATGGATGTGTTTACCAAAGATACTTTCTTTTTAACAGCGACATCGCTCATCGGATTTATCGCCCTAATTGGTATCTCTTCACGTAATTCACTTCTACTCATTGACTTCACTAAGTCCTTAATGTTTGAAAAAGGGATGGGACAAAAAGAGGCTATCGCTTTTGCCACAGCAACACGAGCTAAACCAATCTTCTTAACGGCTGTCGCCATTATGTTGGCTTCAACCTTACTTGCATCTGACGCAGTTTTTGGTGGTTTAGGAGTTTCCCTTATCTTTGGAACACTTGCAGCTGTAGTGGCTTCACTCATTGTTGTTCCTGTTTTGATGGATAACAGTAACTTAAAAGAAGAGTTTTCAAAATAAACTCTTCTTTACACTTTTTTCACACTTCCAACCAATAAAATCATTCCAGAATAAAAGATAAGATATATTTTAATATGTTATTTAGTATTCATAAAATAGACTGTCAAAAATTACAACTAAGGATTTACAATGTTAAAGAAAATTATCGCAGGAACTCTACTAAGTGCAATGACACTTTTTGCTCTACCAAGTAACGAATTAGAACTTATGCTTCTAAACAAAGCGGTTCAAAAAAAGACTATTGTTTTAGCTAACATGCACCTAAATGGTGAGACAAAAGAGAAGTTTTCTAAACTTTATGATGAGTACCAAGATAAACTAATGAAGCACCGCATTGACGAGTTAAAATTAATTCAAGATTATGCCCTTAAGTTTAACGATATGACAGATGAAAATGCAAACAAAGTCATTACAAAATGGATTACCGTAGAAGAAGCAGAACTTGTACTTAAAAAAGATTATATGGCGAAGTTCAAAAAAGTCATGCCTTCAGCAGATGTTATTCGTTACTTTCAAATTGAAAATCGTTTACAACTAATGGTCGAGGTTCAAAAATCAAGTCTCATCCCATTAGCACAACCCGCTCCAATTAAAATCGATATTAAATAGTTAAAACACTCTCTCTTTTTGAGAGCGTGCTTACGCTTTTTAAGCTAAAATCTTTGCAACAATCTCATACACATTTTTAGACAAATCTTTTGTATTAACAATCTTTTCTAGTTCAACTTTCATTAAAGCCTTAGCCTTCTCATTCAGTTTTGCATAATCTTTAAAAACACCCGAAAGCCCTGATGCAATTTGAGGATTGAGTTTATCAAGTTCTAAAACTTTCTCAGATACAAAACGATATCCACTTCCATCAACTGCATGAAAGTGCAAGGTGTTTCTTGCAAAAGCACCAATAAGTGAACGTACAAGGTTAGGTACTTTCATATCAAAGACATCATCATCAAGAAGGGCTTTAACATTAGCCGGGGTCTCTTTGAGTTCTGAAGATGCGATAACAGCCAAGTACTTATTCATTACCAAGGTATTATCTTTGTAGCTAGTATAAAAATCGGCAAGCGCTTCTTTTTTTGCTTCACCTCTTGAGTTTGCTAAAACTGTCAATGCCGAAAGTTTATCGGTCATATTGTCTGCACTTTTGTACTGTTTTAGTGCTAAGGTATCATCTTTTAAAGCACCTAAATAAGACAGAAGTGTATTTTTAAGTTTACGTCGTGCAATCTCATCACTATGAATACTATACTTCGTATTGACATTTAAACTATCATACACCACACGAATATTCGCCCCAAACTCACGTACTAGTTCCCGTTTCAAGAAGTTTCTTGCCATATAAATTGCTTCAATATCTAAGACACGACGCTCTTGCATAAGCATTGAAACTGATGGAAGACAGAGCATGTCTGCCTTTAAAGAGTTGTCGATACTTGTATCATGAAGTACCTTCTCAAAAGCATCTGCATAAACTTCACTCGCCTTCATTGGCGCATTAAATTCTAAGGCATCAATCAGTTTATGAAGCACCATAGACGCTAAAGTTTGTGAGGCTTCATAACGATTAAACTCATCCTTATCAAAGGCCATTAAAAAGGCATACTCTTCAAAAGAGTAAGGGGTGTTGAGCTTAATGGGTGCCGAAAAGTTTTGGTTAAGTGAAAGAATAGGCGTATCTCTGACTTCTTCAAAAATAAAGGTCTGCGTCTCTTTTGAAATCAACAACACACCTCGTTCTATAAAAGGTTGAGATTCATCTTTTAAAACAAGTTTCACCTCTTTTCCAAGTCCATCAAGCATCGCCAACTTAAAAGGGAAAAAATAGGGTTCTTGCTTCGTAACAACTGGAGATAAATACGACTGTGTTAAAGTTAAGGACAAGGTGCCTTTTTCTTTACTGTATTGTGTTTGAATATCCACACTTGGAGTTCCCGACTGAGAGTACCAAAGTTTAAAATGCTCTAGATCAAAACCAGAAGCCTCTTGCATGGCCCAAATGAAATCTTCTGTTCTAACTGCTTGCCCATCAAAGGTGTTAAAGTACAGGTCCATTCCTGCTCTAAAGAAGTCTTCTCCAATAATAGTATGAATCATGCGAATAACCTCAGCACCTTTTTCATAAATAGTAGCCGTATAGAAGTTATTTATCTGAATGTATGCTTCTGGTTTGATAGGATGAGAGGTAGGACTTGCATCTTCTACAAATTGACGCTCTTTAAGGGCTTTAACATCTGCAATTCTTTGAACTGAACGCGAGTTTAAATCCGCTGAGAACTCTTGGTCTCTAAAGACCGTAAGCCCCTCTTTTAACGTCAGTTGAAACCAGTCTCTACAGGTGATTCTATTTCCCGTCCAGTTATGAAAATATTCATGCCCAATAACGGACTCAATTCCCATAAAATTTGCGTCGGTTGCCGTCTCCGGGGAAGCTAAGACATAATGTGAATTAAAGACATTAAGACCCTTGTTCTCCATCGCTCCCATATTAAAAGAGTCTACTGCAACAATGTTATAAATTTCTAAGTCATACTCGCGACCAAAGCGCTCTTCATCCCACTTCATAGAGTTTTTCAAAGAGTCCATAGCATGACCACACTGTGATTCATTTCCTTTATCACAATAAATATTTAGCTCAATTTCATTCTTATTCATGGTGGTAAAAGAGTCATTTACCTTACCCAAGTCACCTGCGACTAAGGCATAAAGATAAGAAGGCTTAGGATGGGGATCTTTCCATAAAGCATAATGTCTACCCTCTTGTAAGTCACCAGTTTCTGCTAAATTACCATTAGATAAGAGTACTGGATATGCTTTTTTATCAGCAATAATTTTAGTAGAATACACCGACATCACATCAGGTCTATCAATGAAGTAAGTAATTCGTCTAAAACCTTCGGGTTCATTTTGGGTACAGAATATTCCTGATGATTTATACAGACCATCTAAGGCCGTATTGGCTTCAGGATTGATAACATTGGTAATCTCTAAAATGAAGTTTTCACTCAATTTATGCAAGCTCAACGTAAGGTTGTCTAACTCATATTCACTCTCATGAAGTTCGCGACCATCTAACACAACAGAGACAAGTTCTAACTCTTCACCATTAAGCACTAGGGCTTCACTCTCATCTCCATGACGTTCAATAACCATCTTGTTTCTTACAAGAGTTTTTGTATCATGAAGCTCAAATTCCAAGTCTACTGTTCTAATCTCAAACGCCGGCTTTTTATAATCTTTTAAATATATTTTATTCATGTTCATAACTGTTTTAATACCTCTTGTAAATTTCCATTAATAATTGTCGTTGACTCTGTTATCATCAGGTTAAACATCCCCTCAAAGTCTTCTATCATCAGACCTTGAGCATCTAACCAAACACCCTCTACCTTCTCACAGTGTTCATCATATGCTCTTGTCTTTTCTAACATACTTTCCGTAGAATCCACGTAAACATAAACTGCTTTTCCTAAGGCAACACCATACCCTATCTCAAACACCGTTCCTGCATCAGGTTCACCATGGCGAAAGGAATTTAGGTTTACTACTAAAATATCACTCTGTTTGATGAGTTCTATGTTCGCCTCATAAATCACACGACGAATCTCTTCTTTTGGAAGTGAAAAATTAACGGCATTATCTAAAGGAGCAAGACCAATAAACCCATACGATTCACATAACTCTTTTTTCTTGTTTAAAATTTCTAAGGCATTTGTGTAAAAAACATCAAATCCTGCTAGGTAAATTTTCTTTTTTTTCATACGCGATTGTAACGCATAAAGATATATTTTTCGATAAAAAGCGTCTACCTTACTCAGATAAGTGTATGACTTTCTGACACTATAAGGAGTTTTACAAGAAGTCTGATTGATTTTTTGGACTAAACATTGCTTTTAACTAATGAAAACAGTAATATAAAGAAACATAATCTATTAAATAAAGAAGCCCAATGCATAATTTTTTATACATAGCAAAACAACCTATTTTCGATATAGATCAGCATATTTTTGGTTATGAACTTTATTATCGTAATGATGATAATGAGATGACCTTACCCGAAAAACGTCTTGCAACCGCTTCTGTATTAGTCAATGCCCTTAACCAAATGGGATTACATACCCTCGTTGGTGATGCCCTTGCTTTTGTAAACATTGATGCAAAAATACTACTCACTGATATTATTTACACCATTCCTAAAGAGCGTTTTGTTTTAGAACTTAATGAAGACATTGTTATTAATCAAAAAGAGTATGAGTGTATTAAAGCCCTTCATAAAGAGGGATATAAATTTGCACTAGACAACCTTGAATTTACAGAGGCACATCTATCAAACATTGAGCGTATCACGCCTCATGTAGATTACATTAAAATTGACACTATTGCTACTGACTTTGAACTGCTTAAAGAAAAAATTGGTATGTTTAAGGGCAAGAAATTGATGGCTCAAAAGATTGAATCCATCTTTGTTCATTCAGCCTATAAAGAGATTGGTTTTCATTACTTTCAAGGTTTTTATCTTGGTGAGCCTGAACTCATTAAGAAAAATAGAATTGACCCGCACCATTTAGGTGTTATTCGTCTTTTTAATCTTCTTCAAGGTGCCGTTAACATGCGTGATATCTGCGCTGAGTTTGAACAACATAATGAGATTATGCTGCAACTGCTTCAGTTTGTTAATTCTGGTGGTTTTGCCTTTGAAACAACACCAAAAAGTGTCTGTGATGTTCTAGACTTTATTGGTAAAAAATCTTTAATGCAGTGGTTAATGCTTATTGTTTATGCTAAAGCAGGACGAACGGGCGATGCTGATTTAAATCCAAATTCAATTCTTGTTCAAAATAGAATTGATCTGATGCTTGGTATTTTACAACGTATGGGAAAAGACAGTGAAGAGAACATTACTCAAGTACGATTTGTTTCACTTTTGTCACTACTAGAGACTGTTTTTGAAATGCCATTAACAGTAATTTTAAATGAGTTAGATGTAGAAGATGTCATTAAAAATGCCTTACTTGCCAATGAGGGTGACTTAGGAAAGCTCTACACTCTTGTACTTGCCTTAGAAAAAGCGGATAAAGAGAGCTCAGAAAAACTTCTACTCGCTTATGGGTTAGAAGCCGAAGACACATGGCATATCATTGAAGAGCACCTAGGACATCCCGGTCCTATAAGACATTAAGGGGTATCTCTAACAAACAACTTTTTACAGCTGTTTGTACACCTCTTGTAAACCTGCATACAACTCATCTACTCCAAATGATGGATTCTTAGCCATAATATCTTGCATCACGACATTATCTTCATCCCCATTCCACACTTTGATATAAGTCCCCTCTTTATATCCATGGTCTTGACGGAAACGATTTAAGACATTTTTACCGATGTATAAAGAGTAAAGTACTTCTAAGTTAACACCACAATTAAGTGCCATGGTAAAAAAGTCTGTTATAAATCTATCTAAGTCGAACCCTTCAGGTTTAAGTACGTCATACATCATATGCTCAACCATTTTAATAACTGTGTAAAGCTCTTCATCATCTGTTTTAGCTTCAGAGTTTGCAAAGGCTTTATACGCATCTTTTGAGACTATGTGTACTGCTAAGTCTTCTAAAGAGCCAAGGTTTTGTACTTTATACTCTTGAAGTAACAAAGAGAGTGCAAAATGCCAGATATCAATAGTTTCAACCTTGATATTATCCCAGTCAGGAGCTTTATTAATCGCCTTCCAATGTTTCCAAGCAAAAGAGTCAATTAACTCTGCTGACTCCATATAGATACAACGTTTCCAATCAATGACCTTGCCATTTTTTGTTAAGCCATTCTCCCAACCTGTACCATTAGTTGAGTCATTAAGTTCTTGCTGAAGTTTTACCATCTCTAAAATTTGTTGCATTTTTATCTCTTAGTTTTTATTTTGAGGGCTATTATATTATAATGCCGATATGATTAGAATTAATTGTAAAAAGTGTGTTCACTATTTTGTAACTTGGCAGACTAACCAACCTCATGGATGCAAGGCTTATGGTTTTAAGTCTCAACAGATTCCTTCTTTAGTCGTTAAAGGCAGTACGGGCAAAGCTTGTCAAAGTTTTCAGGCTAAACACTAACTCTTTCCCAAGTTTCTTTCTTTCCAAATCCTAATCTATTATCTGTATATTTTAAACTATCTACACGCATGCTCCAAACGTGTAAACTTGGCATAACTCGGGCATAAGGAAAGGCTTTTAAGTAACTCTGTTTATCTTCTTTGTTTCCTTCTGTCACCTCAGCTTTAACTTGCAGACCACGTATGGTTCCTACCTCTTTTGTCTCAAAATGTATAGAGACTGAAACCTTTCTATTTTTACTTATATTTTGCATATGTTCCGTTTTCTCATCCGAGGCAAAAACAAAACTAATTTCATCTTCATCAAACGTATAAAACAGTGAGCATGAAGCACTTTCATTAATTTCATTTACTGTAGCAAGCACTAAAACATGATGTTCTTGAATAAATTCAACTATTTTTGATGAAAGTTTATGCACTTAATATTCCCAGATATTTTTCTATTCTATTTTTATTGTTTAAGGCATCTATCCAAGGGGCAGGAATGGCACTAAGACCATTGTGCGCACCTAAAATCATTCCTGCTACCATTCCTCGTGCTGCCGAATCACCACCAGCATACACATTTTGTCTCATCGCCTCTTCATAATCATCTTCATATTTTAAAATCAGATGTAAAGCACCAGGACATCCGCCATTAACACTACACGACTGCCCAAAAGAGTTAATGGTTTCGAGTGTAGTATGTTCGAGCGAAGCAAAGGCGACTTTAATCCAGTTTAGGACAATTTTATCTTCACTTTTGGCTTCAATCTCACTCAAGGCAGTTTTAGGCGACTTACCTTGTAAAACCAAATATAAAAGTTCGGTAAAAAACTGCGTTGATAGGATTACTTTTGCAGAGTTATGGGTCATTTTTACTTGTAAAAGGGCTGCTGAAAGAAACTGTTGATAATCATCTGCATAGAGTAAGGCTAAAGGTGCGATTCTTGCCACAACACTTAAGTCTTGCGAACTCGAACCTGCTTCTAAAGCTGATTTTCCTTTTTTCAAGTTCTCCAAAGTAGTAGAAGAAGCACTATCTATATACCCCGTATACTCAGTCATGTACGCTTTCCATCTTGAAGAAAAACTTGAAAGTGAAAACTCTTTTTCTAGGGCTAAGGATTCTAAAAACCATAAACTTTGATCGCCATAATGGGTAAAGTCACCTGCTTTTTTTTCATTATGGTACTGAGTTAAGGGATTATGAAAACCATCAAGCCTAACAAAAGCTTCTTCTATCTCCTTAACATCATACACCCAATGTGCCCCTAAGGCAAAGGCATCTGCAACAAGACTTCCATACACTGCACCTAGAACATTTAACTTCATACCTAATCCTTAAAATTATGCATCAAGTATATCTAAAATTATAAAACTTAGGCACACACACGCGTTAAATTAACATACCAATCATCACGAACATAATTTCTATCTCGACATAAGGTCACATGCATCTCTTCTTGATAAAGCGCGATAGACTTCAGGTATTCATTGGGGATCTCAAGTTCTTGCGCACAAAAAGATTCACCATCATGAACAGTTTCAATATCTGGCCACTGCCAGCCATTATCTAACTCTTTAATTTTAAAGCGTGTTAAAAACTGCATCTAAAACCCTTATATTAATTTTCATAAGTGTACTTCTGCTTTATAACCATTGAGTTACGGTTACAACTAAGTTACGTTAAGCCCTCAATAATCTCAAAAAGCTCATCCATAGCCTCTCCTGCATTTTTTTGAATAAAATGGCTAAAGTACTCATCTATGTACTTATCATGACTTCCGAACGAAGTAACATACTCTTCGCGCTTAGGGTTTATTAAAATTGAGTGGGTAAATTCTGAAGCAATGGGCACAATATCAATCACCTGACCACTCGTTCCAATAGCAACAAAAATATCACAAGCCTCAATCGCTTCATATATTCGTCTGTATTCAGGTGCAGCCTCTCCAAACATAACCACATTATGACGGATATGTTCACTTTCACAAGAGGGGCAAACATCATGTTCACCTTGAGCATCATACTCCACATTCCATACATGACCACACTCTTCACAGCGTAAGTCGGTCAAAGTCCCATGCAGATGAATAACCTCTTGACAGCCTGCTTTTTCAAGTAAGTTATCTACATTTTGAGTGAGGTTATAAAGCGTATATTTTTTCTCTAACTCAGCTAAGGCAAAATGGGCAGGATTAGGCTTCTTATCTTCTAAGTCTTTACGTCGGGCATTATAAAACTGTGTCACTAAGTCTCTATCTGCTTCCCACCCTTGTGTGGAACAGACCTGCATAACATCATAGTTTTCCCAAAGACCATCATGGTCTCTAAAGGTTTTAATCCCACTCTGTGCACTTAATCCTGCCCCTGACACTATCATTATCATCGCGAAAGCTTTTTATAGAGGTAGTCTTCTAGGTCTTCAGGCTTAGAGATGTCGCGTTTGTCTAACATCATCTTCCCAAGTTCATCTTCATCTAAAATATCAAAAACTTCAAAAGGAGAGTGCTTGTTATAAAAGCTTCGTAAAAATTCAAGGAGCACTTCAAAATTATCAAGCTTTTCTACGTTTGGAGTTTGATGTTTATACTTCTTATACTCATCCCAATTAATTTTAGACATCTGAATTCCTTTTACAATAAATAAATCTTAGCATAGAAATTGCTTAGTGTTTATTAATCTTATAAAAAAGCCGATACTATCTGTAGAAACATAAGGAGGACACGATGGAAGCCATTATCAGACAAATTCAAAAGTCTTTGAGTTTAGGACAGCCTGTTGATATTAAAACAGGAGAACTTGCATCAAAAGTTCTCGATGAGATTAGAAAAGCCAAAAAAGAGTCGCTTACTTCTTAAAAGTGACGGGCCGCATAAGCGGTATGAAGTCTTGAAACAGCCTCTTCAACCGTAGCACGAGGCGTCGCGAGATTAATACGCATAAACCCTTCAGCAACCTTTCCAAAACCCGTACCCGATGAGAGACCTAGTTTAGCCTCTTTATAAAAAAACTCTTCTAAGGCCTCTTGAGGAAGACCTAGTCTTCTACAATCTAACCACCCCAAATAGGTTCCTTCCGGAGCACGCATAGTAATAGAAGGCATATACTCTTTCAAGCAGATCTCTAAATAATCAATATTACCTTGCAGATGCGCTATCAGTCCTGCTAGCCAAGACTCACCTTCTAGGTAAGCCGTCTCAAAAGCAATCTGTCCAAAGATAGTTCCATCTCCAAAATAGATCGATTCATACGCTTTTTTAAACTTCACTCTTAACGCATCGGAGGGAACCACAACCGTAGAGGTTGCGAGTCCTGCCATATTAAAAGTCTTCCCTGGACCATAACAGGTAATCGTTCTACTCTCAAGCTCTTTTGAGATACTGGCTAAAGGGGTATGGTTAAAACCTTTATAAATCAGATCACTGTGTACTTCATCTGCCACAATAATAATATTATGCTTACTACAAATCTCACCTAAGCGTGTTAACTCATCCTCATGCCACACTCGTCCAACAGGGTTATGAGGAGAGCACAAAATCATCATCGTAGTTTTCTCATCTATCTCAGCTTCTAAGGCATCAAAATCCATACTGAAATAGCCATCTTTCTCTTTAAGAGGGTTTTCTAAAATCACTCTGTCATTATTGGTCACACTACTGTAAAACTTAGGGTACACAGGGGATTGAACAATTATCTTATCCCCTTCTTGTGAAAACGCTTTAATGGCCACATTAATACTTCCCACCACAGAAGGAGACATAAACATCCACTCACGTTTCATCTCATAAGCGTAATGTTTTTGCACCCAATCAATCTGAGCTTCAAACATCGAATCGGTAGCTTCTTCATAACCTAAAACAGAGTGTTTCGCTCTCTCTTGAACTGCGTCCATAATAAATGATGGTGTCTCAATATCCATATCTGCCACCCACATAGGAAGCACCTCTTGCGAGCCAAAAAGCTTTTCTCTATAAACATACTTTTCAGCATTTGTAGTTCTTCTATCGGGAGCCTTATTAAAGTCTACTTTATTATCTACTTTCATTACTTTTTCTTCCATACCGACAATTGGGCAATAGTATGTTGGTATTTTCGAGGGGTTTCACGAATGACAAAAGGCAAATCTTCTGTAGCTATTAATTCAAAGTTTTCTTCTAAAATATTTTTGAGCCCATCCAAGGTAGAAATTCTGTTTCCATTCTCATCTTCATATCCACCAAGCCAGAACTCTTTTTTTGTATACTCTTCAAGCCATGTATATGGAGAAGTAAGAATTAAATAGCCCTCTTGGTTAATACGTTCATGGACCTTATCCAAAAAGAGTTTAGGCTCATAAAGTCTATCAATAAGGTTCGTTGCCATAATCAAATCATAGTTTTTAAAATGTGCCTTTAAATTACACGCATCACCCTGCCAAAACTCAACTTTATTCACAAGCTCTTTAAAGTCATAATCATTCAGATTAACTTCAAAGCGCTCTTTTAAGTCACCCTCACCTTTTTGAATATAAGCTACTTTTGCATTTTTTTGGAGCTCAACACCCACTTGAATAAAACGTGCTGAAAAATCAATTCCTGTTACTTTATCAAAACTTTTAGCTAACTCAAAAGAGGCACGACCTGTTGCACAACCTAAATCAAGGGCTGAACCTTGTCTACTATCTTTTGTATAGGCTATCGCTTTTTGTGCACATGCCTTTGCAAAGTTTTCAACACCAAAATGATTTTCACCATATTGAAAGTCACAGTACTGAGAAACAAGTTCATCTGTCTCATAAATATTTTCATCTTCTATTTCCAAATTTTTTCCTTCTACATATCTAAACCCAGCATGCTGGTAAAAATGCCTTCTAAAAGCATAACGTGAATGTTTCATCAGAGCATTTCCACTACTTGCCCATGAGCCACCCTTCATGATGTTATGTTTTCCATCAAAGGTAGGGACTGAAAAGTCATCATAAGCCGGGTGCACTTCAAATCCCTCAAAGGCATCCATATGTGACTCACTCCACTGCCAAACATTTCCCATCACATCATACACATCACCAAAAGCAAAATGATTTACAGGACACGAAGAAGCCCAATACCTAAAGTTAATGTTAGCCTTTCTATCATCAAATTCAGGGACATCTTTTATTCCTGCACGTTGATAAAGTCTATACCATTCACTCTCACTTAAGAGTCTATAATTTTTGTTCTCTTTTTGACTTTTCCATGCACAAAAAGCTTTAGCCTCAAGATAATTCACATCAACCGGCCAAGAGAAAGGCATATCCATCTCTTCTAGCATTGCACGATATCTGAAATCATCCTCATACTTCACCCAAAAGGTTGGACAAGTTGCCTTACTTAGCTTTAAGAACTTTAAGCCTTCTTTATCCCAAAACGACTTATTTTCATAACCATCATCTTTCACAAATTCTAAAAACTCAGCATTAGAGACTAAAAACTTAGAAGTTTTAAAACTCTCTACATTCACCTCTTTTTTTCCATACTCATTATCCCATCCATATAGATGGTGGTCTTTATCCTTACCTAAACGAAGCATTCCCCCTTCAATCGAAACCATCTCATTAACAGGAGCTTTTCCTATCTCATGACATCGAGGGAAAAAGCCATTATCAATAACTGTTTCTAAAGGTAGTTGTCTATGTAATACTGAAGAGGTTTCAATATGAATACGTTCATGCTCGATTCCCATTAAAATCACCCACATAGGGTCCTCTTGTTTAATGGGTAAGCTTAGCGGTAAAGTAGAAATTAGTCCATCAACCTTTACACGTAAGGTATCTCTATACTCTCTAACCTTACTTACACTAGGCCAAGCATAATGCTCACTGTTCATATCATCCCAATTCATTTCATCTACCCCTACAGCAAAGACAGACTCGAACTCAGGATCAAGCCGTTCATGAATAAGGTTTGAAATTATTAATTTATTGATAAAAAAAGTAGCCGTATGTCCAAAATAAAAAATCATAGGATGACGAGTAGGTTCGGACTTCAGATAAAAAACATCATCATCTTTAAAACAGTCAAACAGTTTTTCATAAAAAGTATAGGTCTGATGAAAATAGTCTCTTATCTCTTCACGTTTTTTTTCTATGTTATCACCATCTAAGCTTATAGGCAGTGTATGTAAGGTTTGCATTGACGTGGCATCTATATTGTGTGACATAATTTACCTCTATGTTAATTCTTCTCATTTTAGCAGATTAAACAGTTAGCCTTTGTGTAGAGTTCATCAAGAGTAGGGGAAATGCAAAAATGACTCATTTTTTTACATATTTCCACTCTTTAAAAACATAAAACAACAGCATATTTCCACAAGTTTCACACTATATTTCTTAGTATTATTTACTGTTATCATGCCTTAAGCCTTTTGTTTAGATAGGTTACACATGCATTCTTAAACACAACTATTAGTTTTAAAGTCATATAGTAACTATATACAAAGATGGTAGAATTAACACTAATTACACATTAGTATTGTTTATACTAATAGAAATAAAAGGAGATTTCATGCGATCAACACCCATTTACTTATCAGATTCTATCATGCCACTATATAAAACTGCACTAGTTTTTGCCTTTATGCTAGGTATCTCTTCTGTCATTGCTAGTTTTGGGTTTTCTGTATTTACTCTCATTACAACAGACCTAGGTATATCTGCTGCACTATTTAGTGGTTTCATCATTTTTTTAAAGGGTGCTACACTTACCGCTGTAATCAGTTTTATTAGCTTCATGGCCTTTTGGAAAAAACATCAAATTCAGTATAACAATTGTAAATCTTCGCAAGCTACAAACTGCAACGAAATAGGCTTGTTCCGCTTCGCTTAATGAGAAGTATAAAAAGTCCTCTTTTAGCAGCTCATTCAAACTTATTACACGCCTTCACTACAAAAGAAGGCGGTTTTTCTCAAGCACCATTCACCGGAAACAACTTAGCCTACCACGTAAAGGACAAGGTATATACCGTTGATAAGAATCATGCCCAACTAGCAAAATATTTAAACTACTCTCAAAACAGCCTAATCCGAATGAATCAAGTACATGGTGACAGTATCGTAGAAATCACCAAAGAAAATAAATATCTAGACATTCCCTCTTGTGATGCTCTTATTACTAATCTTATTAATATACCATTGATGGTAATGGTAGCGGACTGCCTACCTATATTATTATATGACCCTATACAAAGAGTCATTGCCGTAGTTCATGCAGGACGAGCAGGTGTCTTTAATGCGATAGTTCCTAAAACTATCGCATTGATGCAAACAAGCTATCTCTGTAATCCTGTAAATATTCAAGTGGTTCTTGGACCTTCCATACATAAGTGTTGTTATGAAGTAGGTAAAGAGATAAAAGAAGAAGCCTACGAAAAATCTTATCAATATGCAATTACTGAAGAAAAAAATCAATACCATTTAGACCTTATCGCTATAGTAAAACATCAACTTAAAATATCAAATATTCAAAAAAATAATATAGAAATCTCAGAGTTATGTACAGCATGTAATACAGACCTACTCTACTCATATCGAGCAGAAAAAGAGTGCGGACGCTTCGCTGGCATAATAATGTTAAAATAAATTCTTATATTATCACTTTATTTATACTTTTTTAACTTTAACTAAGTAAAATAAGCATTCAAGGATTTGTATGCAAAAACCACTTACTTTTATATTATTAGCCGCAAGCTTATTCGCAGACACATATGATAACAAATTAGAATTTGGTCTCAAGACAACTGCATACAACTACACAGAAAGAGGTGATCAAGATCAGATACTTGATACCGAAGATTCAAATATATTTGGTATCGGAGGTATTTATGGAAGTTTTGAGCATAAAATAGAAGAGTATGCAAAAGAAGACTCTGAAGTTGCTTATTATATAAACTTTTATACCAGCATCACATATGGAAATACAAACTATAAAGGATCTTTATTAGATTCTGATAGACCATACGGTTCATATACTTCAACTACAAGTAATACCTTTTATGATTTTCAAGTAAATCTAAAACGCCTCCGCCAATATCAGAAAAGCTCAACCTACACAATGTTAGGATTAGGGTACAAAGAATGGGAAAGAGAACTTTCATCAAATCAAGTTGAAACATATTATTATTTCTTCCTACAAGGAACATTAGGTGGAGAGACTCTTATATATAAAGATTGGTCTTTAGGTTTAGACTTAACAGGACAACTTGCCTTTAATCCAAAAATGGATGCAGATTTCAGTTCTAATGGAGAAACACTTAACGAAACATATAATTTAGGTACCGTATATACTTATAAAATTGCGACACCCCTAGTAATTCCAATCAATGAACAACTCAATTTTAAAACTAAACTAGAATATGAGTTTACATCATATGGAAAGTCTAATACCATCATTACACCTACTTTTACACCATGTAGCACTGACGGTTGTTTAGAGCCCAAAAGCCAACAAAAGAACTGGAACTTATATGCAGGATTTGAACTTATTTTTTAATTAGAAATTGTACATAAAGAACAAGTCAAGAGCGAGTCGTCAGCGAGATTACACAGATTAAGCTGATTAAAGAGCGAAGGAAATAATGCGTAAAAGCAGTAACTATCCAAATAAGTTACTGCCTAT
>Ga0256826_1000896_pt1 | contig 18551 bp, 23 predicted proteins | sample CV79metaG_FD_185975 | JGI IMG/M metagenome (GOLD analysis project Ga0256826, IMG submission 185975) | Hydrothermal vent microbial communities from East Pacific Rise, Pacific Ocean - CV79 | ecosystem: Environmental > Aquatic > Marine > Hydrothermal vents | place: Pacific Ocean: East Pacific Rise...
AAAGCACCTACCATAGCAATACCAAGTTGTAAAATTGAAGAGCCAATAAAGATATTTGAAATTGAACCAACTATTAAAATAATAACAGCGATAAATAACATTTTACCCATACCAGAGAAATCTCTTTTAGTAGTCATTGCAAACATTGAAATTCCACCAAATGCAACAGAAGTCATTAAAAATGCTTGTGCAACTATTCCAGCACCTCCTGGCATATTAAATACTGAAGATAATAATGGAGTTAGTGTAAGACCAGAAATAAAAGTAAATCCAAATAAAACTGCCAAATTTATACCTGGTTTATCTTTTACTGCATATAATCCAAACAATAATGCAAATTCTAGGATAACTAATCCCCAGTACCAACTAGCAATCATAGATGCCATTCCTAATCCAACATATGCTCCAACTGTTGCTGCCATTAAACTAGAAGCAAAAAGTTGATATGTCGCTTTTAAAAAGCCAACTAAATCAGCTGGTCTAGATTGAGTTTCTTCGTAACTTGAGTATGTTTCTTCTTTTGAACTTTTGTCATTTAGATATTCTCTATTGTACATTTGAAATCCTTTTTTTATAATAATATAGAATACTATCACAAATACTTAAACATTTCTTTAAACTATACAATTAAATTTTTTTTAGCAATTTAATTGTATAATCATAAAAATTATTTATAAAGGTATAAAATGCAACATCTAATCACTCCAAATGATTTTTCAAATGATGAGATATTAGAATTATTTGAAGATGCAAGGTTATTTCATGATTTACAAACAAATTCACTACTTGCTGGAAAATTAATTGTAACACTATTTTTTGAAAACTCTACAAGAACTAGATCGAGCTTTGAAATAGCAGCAAAAAGACTTGGAGCTGATGTAGTTAATCTTGAAGTTCAGACAAGCTCTACTAAAAAAGGTGAAACGGTTGAAGATACTGTTGCAAATTTAAATTCTATGAAACCTGATGCAATTATTATAAGACATAGTGATTGTGGCTTACCAGCTTCTTTAGTTGAATATGTAGATTGTCCTATATTAAATGCAGGTGATGGTAAAAATGCTCATCCTACTCAGGCTTTGCTTGATCTGTTTACTATTTATGAACATTTTGATGGAAAAACTAAAGGTAAAAAGATTGCTATTGTTGGAGATATTTCAAATTCTAGAGTTGCAAGTTCTAACCTTGAACTTTTACCTAGATTTGGATTAAAACCAATTTTAGTTTCTCCTAAAAAATATCAAGTTGATTCAGTTTATAAAACAACTACAAAACTTAAAAAAATAATTAATAAACTAGATATTATTATGAGTTTAAGAGTTCAACATGAAAGACACGATACTGCGATTTTACCGGAAGAGTTAGAAAAACAAAAACAAAACTATGCTAAAAAATATTGTATTACTAGTGAATTAATTCAAGATAAAGAGCTACTTATATTACATCCAGGACCAGTAAATAGAAATATTGATATAAGTGATGAAATACTAAAAGATAAAAGATCAAAAGTATTACAACAAGTTGCAAATGGTGTAAGTATAAGAATGGCAATATTAAAAAAATTAATATTACAAAATAAATAAATTTATATAAGGATATAAAATGGAAGAAAAACAAGAAATAAAAATATTTAAAAAAATATTAAAACACCTAATAAGAGATTTAGAAGAAATAAAAGATGTAGATGTAAATTCGTTTGATGAAGCAGTAATTGAAGCATTTGATGGTTACCATTATGAAGGGGAAGATGAAGTTATTGGTTTAGACAACTGGGTTGATTTAAATACTGATGGTGAATATGAATTAAATGTTAAAGTAAATCATGAAGATGCTTATGAACTTACATTATATGTTTCTTCAAAAGATGGAAAAATAACTGTAAATAACGTACTTTAAAGATTTTTACTTTGAATGAATTCTCTCATGGAGGGCAAGTTGAAAAGTTTGCAGAAGAACTAAATTGCAAACTTGAAGATATTATTGATTTAAGCTCAAATATTAATTTTTTAAGACCAAAAATTAATATTGATTTTAATACTATAGATATATCTTCATATCCCACTTATGATAAGTTATATAAAAAAATTGCCAATAGATATAATGTAGAATATGAAAATATAGAATTATTTAACGGCGGAAGTTCAGCTATATTTACACTTTTTAATCATCTTAATTTAAATCATTGTACTATTTATTCACCTGCATATATGGAGTATAAAAAAGCAGCAAAAATATATAACTACACACTTGATAGTATAAATAGATTTACAAATATTACAAGAGCTGTACAACAAGATTCTTTAGTGGTATTTGTAAATCCATCAACTCCGGATGGGAAATATTATGATATTGAAGAGTTTTTACTAGCTTGGGATAAATTAAATTGTACAGTTTTAATTGATGAATCTTTTTTGGACTTTACAAATTTACCAAGTGTGACTAAGTATATAAATAAATACAAAAATTTATATATTTTAAAATCTATGACAAAGTTTTATTCTTGTGCAGGGGTTAGATGTGGTACTATAATCTCTTCAAAAGAGAATATTAATAAACTAAAACAAAATGAACCTATGTGGAAACTTAGCCATTTTGATTCATCTTATTTACAAGAAGCTTTAAATGATAAAATATTTTTAAATACATCAAAGGCTATAAATATAAAAAATCATTTATTATTAAAAAAAGTATTAGAAGAATCTAAAATTATAAATAAGATCTTCTTTTCTGATACAAATTTTATTTTAGTTCAGTTAGAAGGGATTGATGCTGTAAATTTACAGGATTATTTAAAAAATTATAAAATTTTAATTCGTGATTGTTCAAATTTTGATTTTTTGGATAATTCTTATGTAAGAATTGCTGTTAAAAGTGAAAAATATATAAAAGAGCTAAAAAAGGCATTAGATAATATATAGGATTGATTAGAATCCTATATAAAGAATTAAACTCCAGAAGCTTCCATAAGTTTAGCTTGATGATCAGCTGTTAGAGGATCTATTAGTTCATTTAACAATCCACCTTCCATAATTGCAGCTAATCTGTAAAGTGTTAAGTTGATTCTATGATCTGAGATTCTACCTTGAGGGTAGTTATAAGTTCTAATTCTAGCACTTCTATCTCCTGAACCAACTTGTGCTTTTCTATCAGCACCTTCAGATTGTATTCTTTCTTGTTCTTGTAAGTCATAAAGTCTAGCTTTTAGTACTTTCATGGCTTTTTCTCTATTTTTGTGTTGAGATTTTTGATCTTGATTTGTTACAACAAGTCCTGTTGGTAAGTGAGTAATTCTTATTGCACTATCTGTAGTATTTACAGATTGTCCCCCTGCACCACTTGATCTCATTGTATCAATTTTTAAATCTTCAGCTTTGATTTCAATCTCTATATCATCAACTTCAGGAATAATAGCAACAGTAATAGCAGAAGTATGAACTCTACCTTGTGTTTCTGTTTCTGGTACTCTTTGAACTCTATGTACACCTGATTCAAATTTCATTTTAGAATATACAGAATCACCTTTTACAAGGAATACCATCTCTTTATATCCACCAGCTTCAGATTCATTAGTATTCATGATTTCAGTTTTCCAACCTTCATTTTCTGCATATCTAATATAAGCTCTAAATAGATCAGCAACAAATAGTGCTGATTCATCTCCACCTGCTCCTGCTCTTAGTTCAATAAAGATATTTTTACCATCATTTGGATCATTTGGTAAAAGTAAAACTTTGATCTCTTCTTCTAGCTCTGGTTTTCTTTTTTCTAAATCTTTAAGTTCATCTTTTGCAAGTTCACCTAACTCTTCATCACCTAAAAGCATCTTATTTTCTTCGATATCTTCCATTATTTGATTATATTCATGTGCTGCTTTTACAATTTTAGCAATGCTTGATTGTTCTTTTGAAAGTTTAGTCATTTGTTTGATATCTGATAAAACTTCTTGGGAAACTAAAAGATCATTGATTTCATTATATCTATTTATAAAAGATTGTAGTTTTTCTTGTAACATTGGTGATACCTTAGATTGAGATTTTGTGGGAGTTTATGAGTATATAACTCAAAAAGAGTAAAGTTTAAACTAAATTAAGAGTTTAAACTTTTGATATTATTAAAGTGCGTTAACTCTAACTTGTAATCTACCAACTCTTCTTCCAGCTGTTTCTTTTTTAAGAATACCTTTAGATACACAGTGGTGTAAATATTTGTTTGCAGCTTTCATTGCAACAGTTGCTTCTTCTTTATTTCCAGCTTCAATTGCTTCGTTTACTGATTTAACGATATTTTTAATTCTAGTTTTGTAAAATCTATTTCTTTCAGTTCTTACGATAGTTTGTCTTGCTCTTTTTGCTGCTTGTTTATGATTTGCCATTTTGGTTAATCCTCTTTATTTTAATTTTTTGTCTTAGAGAAACTTTGATATAAAATACAGTTTCGCATAGTTTTGTCCGGAATACTACTTAAAAGCGACTTAATATAAGCTTTAATTAATAATACAATCTCTATATTTGCCTAAAGATTAGCTATTAAGTAAGGATTTGGTAGAATTTATATTAAATTATACAATAAAAAGAGAATATTATGAAACTATTTGGAACTGATGGAGTAAGAGGAAAAGCTGGAACTTTTCTTGATGCAATCACTGCACTTAAACTAGCACAAGCTGCTGGAATATATTTTAAAAGAATATCAAAAACAAAAACAAAAAGAATTTTATTAGGTAAAGATACTAGAAGAAGTGGATATATGATTGAAAATGCACTTGTTAGTGGATTTACTAGTGTAGGTTTTGATGTAATACAAATTGGGCCCATGCCAACTCCTGCTATTGCATACCTTACTGAATCTATGAGATGTGATGCCGGTATTATGCTTAGTGCTTCGCATAACTCTTTTGAAGATAATGGAGTTAAATTTTTTAACTGTAGAGGAGATAAACTAAGTACAGATATTGAAAAAGAGATTGAAAATATATTTTACAATGAAAAACTACTTGCTTCTTCTCAAGTTACAAATAAAGAGATAGGAAAAGCAAAAAGAATTGATGATGTAATTGGTAGATATATAGTTTCTATTAAAAACTCTTTCCCTTCTTGCTTAAGTTTAAATGGAGTAAGAGTTGTACTTGATTGTGCAAATGGAGCAGCATATAAAGTTGGACCTACTATATTTGATGAACTAGGAGCTGAAACTATAATTGTAAATGATAAACCAGATGGATTTAATATAAATGATGACTGTGGAGCTTTGCACCCTGATAAGTTAGGAAAGATTGTAAAAAAGACAAGAGCAGATATTGGAATTGCACTTGATGGTGATGCAGATAGATTGGTTGTAGTTGATGAAAATGGTGATGTAATTGATGGTGATAAATTAATAGGTGCATTAGCAGTATATTTACATAAAGATGGTAAAATGCCTTCAAATAAATGTGTTACAACTGTTATGAGTAATGTAGCTTTAGAAAACTATCTTAAAACAAATGGGATAGAACTACTAAGATCTGATGTTGGAGATAAACATGTTTTATCAATTATGAAAGATAAAGATATTAGATTTGGTGGAGAGCAAAGTGGGCATATTATATTTACAGATGTTGCAAAAACTGGGGATGGTTTAGCATCTGCTTTACAGGTTTTAGCAATGCTTTTACAAAGTGGTAAAAAAGCAAGTGAGGCTTTAAACCCATTTGAACTTTCTCCTCAAATTTTAAAAAATTTAATAGTTGAAGAAAAAATTCCTTTAGAAAATATTGATGGGTTAGAAGATTTACTTGAAACATTTAGAAGAAAAGATTTAAGAGACCTAATAAGATATTCAGGAACTGAAAATAAAATTAGATTACTTCTTGAAGGTGATGACCAAAAAGTGGTTGAAGAATGTATGGATGAACTTGTATTATTTATAAAAAGTAAACTATGCTAAAAAAACTGCAAATATCTTTAGTTTTATTTGTATCTTTATTTGTTCTTGATCAGTATCTAAAAGGCCTTTTTGTAAATGGATTTTATTTAGAAGGTGATTGTATCTCTTTAGTTTTAGCATACAATAAAGGTGTGGCATTTTCAATGTTTGCATTTTTAGCTGAAAATTTAAAATATATTCAAATAGCTATTATGCTTGGTGGAATTATATATTTACTTTTAAATAAAGATATATTTATGGATTATTATTTGCCAACAGCTCTTTTGCTTGCAGGTGGAGTTAGTAATATTTATGATAGATTTATCCATGAAGGTGTGGTTGACTATGTTTACTGGCACTGTGGATTTGATTTTGCTATATTTAATCTTGCGGATGTTTTAATAGATATTTCTATATTACTTATACTTTTTATATCTTTTCAAAATGACAAAAAAAGTACAGCTAAAAAATAGTGCTATACTTTAATAAAAAATTATAATTAACTCAAAAGGAGATTAATACAATGAAACTTTTTATCAAAATATTTTTACTAATACTATTTAACTTTACAACATTATATGGAATCTCAGAAGTATCATATCCTGTTAATTGGGAAAGTTTTACAAAAGTAAATACCCCTCTTAGTAAAATAGGAATGATACCAAGTTGTAATGCAGATGTTAGTTCTTTACCTGATATATATCAAGAAACTGTATCTTTATATTGTGCAATTAAACCTGAAGGACCAGGGGAAGTTGAGATTTTAGTATCCAATTTAAAAAGTTTTAAAAATAGAACGGGAAACAATCAAGATGGAACAACATTTATTTTACATCTAAAAGATTTAAAATTACTTTTTGTTACAACGTGGAAAAATAATAAACCTTTATATGGTATTTATATTGAAGGTGGACAAGATGTATCAAATTCAGTTGCTTCTGGATTAAATCCAAGAGATTGTCGTTTATGTCATACTGGTTATGGTGCATATTGTACAAATGGACAGTGTGGAACTCTGCTTAAATAATGAATTTGCTAAATAATTTTAAATCTATAAAAACTAGAATTCTTATACCCATTGTAGGAATAGTAGTTTTTGGAAATCTTATATCCTCTTCAATATTTATATATACTAATTATGAACATACAAAAGAAAATATAATTCAAAAAGCTCATATTTCACTTAAACCTATTATTTTAAATTCAACAATAAGCGTTGCGGGAGCTAACATTATGAAATTAAAATCATCAAATGCTAAAGGTCTTTATAATATTAGTGAAGCACTTGCTATTGTGATTAATGGAAAAAGTGATAATAGGAAAAAAAGTTTATTCTCACCTGCTTTACCACCTCAAAAAATTCAATATAAATACATAAAGCAAGATAATACTTTAAATATAAATATGATATACAAAAAATATCAAAAATATAATAATATTTCAATTTTTGATGGTAGTTTATTAATAATAAAAGAGAAATTAAATATTTCAAATGGAGGAGAAGTATTTGCAATTTTTGATGCTTCTTTAAAAGAAAAAATTTTATATAAAACTATTTTAATGAGCATATTAACTTTTTTATTTATTGTCTTTATTTCAGTATTAATTATATTCTTAATCTCCAATGCCATTATTAAAGATGTATCCAAATTAAAAAGTGGATTATTATCATATTTCCTTTTTTTGAAAAAAGAAAATATTGAGGTATTACCAATTAGTTTAAATTCAAATGATGAATTAAATAATATGGCTAATTTAATAAATGATAATATTTCTACAAGTATTAAACTTCATGATGATATAGATAGTCTTATTCAAATAATGGATAAAAATATTATTACAAGTAAAACAGATGAAAAAGGTATATTAATTCATGTAAGTAGTGCTTTTTGTGATATTTGTGAATATACTAAAGATGAATTAATTGGTAAATCACATAGTATTTTAAGAAGTGGAAAGATGGATTCAATGGTTTTTAGAAACCTGTGGGAAACTTTAAAAAATAAGAAAATTTGGAGAGGTGAAATAAAAAATAAAACCAAAAATGGTACTTATTATTGGGTTGAAACTATTATTACACCAAATATTACTGTAGGTGATGTTGTCGATGGTTATACTGCAATTCATCATAATATTACAAGTAAAAAAGAGATTGAAGTATTAAGTGAAAATCTTGAAAAAACTATTAAAGAAAGAACAAAAGAGTTAGACGATGAAAAAGAATTGATAAAATCGATTATGAATTCTCAAGAAAATATTGTTATAACTAGTGATGGAAAAACATTTCAAAGTGTAAATAATGCATTTTTAAAATTTTTTAATATTAAAACAATAGAGGAATTTATTGATATATACGGATATTGTATTTGTGATGCTTTTAAAGAAGATAAGACTGGTAAATATATTCAAAAACAAATTGATGGTCTAGCTTGGCAAAAATATATAGAACAATTTCCAAACAAAATACATAAAGTTATTATGCAAAAAGATAGTAAAGAATATATTTTTACAATTACTACTGATAAATTTAATTTTGCAAATAAAGATTTACTAACAGTAGTATTTTCTGATATAACAATTATTGAAGAATCAAAAGAAGAAATAGAGTTAATTCATAAACATACAAGAGATAGTATTGAATATGCTTCACATATCCAAAATGCACTAATTCCTGATGAAAAGTTATTGAATAAATACTTTAAAGATATGTTTGTTTATTGGGAACCAAAAGATACAGTAGGTGGAGATATTTGGCTCTTTAATGAATTAAGACATGAAGATGAGTGTTTATTATTTTTTATAGATTGTACTGGACATGGAGTACCAGGAGCATTTGTAACTATGATTGTTAAATCAATTGAAAGAGAGATTGTATCAAAAATTATTAAGCATCCTGAATTTGATATAAGTCCGGCAACAATTATGGGATATTTTAATAATACAATGAAAAGATTGCTTCATCAAGAAACAAAAGATTCTATTTCAAATGCAGGATGGGATGGGGGTATTATCTATTATAATAAAAGAACTCAAATACTAAAATTTGCAGGTGCTGAAACATCTTTATTTTATACTAATCTGGATGGTGAATTAAATATTATAAAAGGAAATAGATATTCTGTTGGATATAAAAAATGTCAATTTGATTATGAATATAAAGATCATATTTTAGAAGTTCAAGAGGGTATGAAATTTTATTGTACAACTGATGGCTATATAGATCAAAATGGTGGAAAAAAAGATTTCCCATTTGGGAAAAAGAATTTTTCAAAAATTATAAAGACTAATTATTCAAAATCATTGAGAACCCAAAAACAAATATTTATTCATGAATTACTAGAATATCAAGATGATAATGATAGAAATGATGATATTACATTAATTAGTTTTGAAATAGGTGCTAAATCAGAAAATCAAGAGAATACAAAAGAAGAAATTATTAAATATGAAGGTCTTATAAATCAAAGTGTAATTACTACATGTTTAGATAATGTAGAAGCCAAAATAAATAATATAGGTGTTCAAGGTATTATTTCCACAATTATTATTGAATATTGTCAAAATATGATGAATTATTCAAAGGGTATAAGAGATCATGATGAAAATAATATTGTTTCAATAGGATCAATTAAATTGACTAAAAATGGTAATAAATATTATGAAATAATATCTTCAAATATTGTTTCGCAAGAGGATAAAGATAAGATTGAACCAAAATTATTTGAGATCAAAAATATGGATAAGAAAGAGATAAAAAAAAGATATAGAGAACTTAGAAAATCTGGAGAACATACTCATGAAAAAGGTGGAGGTATTGGAGTATATGAAATAGCAAAAATCAGTGATGAAATTATATATGAATTTGTACTTGTAAAAAATAACAAATATAACTTCACAATGAAATCAAAAGTAAACATTAAGTCCTAGTAAAAATTGATAATTTTTCTTCTGGAATTTTTGATAATTTACCATTTGACATATAAGCAACAGTAATATTTGCAACAAATAATTTTTCCTCATCTCTATAAATAGTTTGTTCTAAAGTACAAGATGCTTTTTTCATTAGAGCAATTTTTGTTTTTACTTCAATAATATCACCTAGTTTTGCAGGTTTTATAAACTTTGCATCAAGTTTAGTTACTAAAAAATAGCCACTTTCATCAAATGTAAAATTATTAGCAAAAAACTTTTCACTTCTTGCTCTTTCACAGTATTTAATATAATTTGTGTGATAAACAACACCGCCTGCATCTGTATCTTCGTAATATATTCGTATTTTCATAAATATATTGTATCAATGATTTATAAAAAATTAGATATAATCGCTTTAATATTAAAAGTAAAGGTTTGTTTTGTCAAAAGGAAATATTGTATTTATAGGATTTATGGGTGTTGGTAAAGGTACAGTTGCTAGAGCTGTTGTATCAAAAAGCGACTATTTTGCTGTAGATACTGATGATTTAATTGAGTCTATTGAAAACAAAAAAGTAAAAAAGATTTTTAAAGAAGATGGAGAACCACACTTTAGAGCTTTAGAAAAGAAGTGTGCTATTTGGTGCGAAAAGAGTCTTAAAAATACGATTATATCTACTGGTGGTGGATTTTATAGACAAGAAAATATCTCTAAAATTGGTAAAGTAGTATATTTACAATCAAGTTTTGATAAGATTATTGAAGCACTAAAGAATGCTCCAAATTCAAAAAAGAAGTTTAAAAAAAGACCTTTATTATCTAATTTAGATGAAGCAAAAAAGCTTTATGACCAAAGAATAAAAGAGTATGAAAAAGTTGCAAATATCACTGTAAATGTTGAAGATTGGGATATAAAAAGAATAGTAAAAGAAGTATTAAAGGCAGTAAAATAATGAAAATAATAAATACAAATGATAAGAATTTTGATAACGAATTTCAAAATATCTTAGGAAGAGCAAAAGTAGATATCAAGCAAGTATCAGGAATCGTAAATGGTATAATTGATGATATTGTACAAAATGGAAATAAAGCGGTAAAAGAACATATTGCAAAGTTTGATAACTGGTCACCTTCAAGTGATGAAGAACTTCTAATTGACATAAAAGATATGGAAAATGCATATAATAATATTGATGAAAAACTAAGAAACTCTTTACATTTAGCTTATGATAGAATTAAATCATACCATGAAAAACAACTTCCAAAATCTTGGATGGAATATGAAGACAATGGTACAATTCTTGGACAAAAAGTAACAGCAGTTGATAGAGCTGGACTTTATATTCCTGGTGGAAAAGCTGCTTATCCTTCAAGCTTACTAATGAATGCAATTCCAGCAATTGTTGCAGGTGTAGAAGAGATAGTAGTATGTACTCCAACACCAGATAATGAGCCAAATGAATTACTTCTTGCAGCTTGTCACTTATGTGGAATTAAAACTGTTATAAAAGTTGGAGGAGCTTCTGCTATTGCTCTTATGGCTTATGGAAGCCAAACTTTAAAAAAAGTTGATGTTATAACAGGGCCTGGAAATATTTTTGTAGCAACTGCTAAAAAATTAGTATTTGGTGAAGTAAATATTGATATGATTGCCGGACCTTCTGAAATAGGAATTTTAGCTGATGAGAGTGCAAATTGTAACTATCTTGCTATTGATTTACTTTCTCAAGCAGAACATGATGAGATGGCTTCATCTATTATGATTACAACATCTGCTGATATTGCAAAACAAACAAGTATTGAAGTTGATAATTACTTAAAAGAGTTAAGTAGAAATGAAATTGCCCAAAAATCTATTGATGAAAGAGGTTGTATCATTGTTACAGATACTATGGATAATGCAATAGATCTTATGAATGAAATAGCACCTGAGCATCTTGAAGTTATGACTAAGTCACCATTTGAACTTTTACCTCAAATTAAACATGCTGGAGCAATATTTTTAGGACAAAATACACCTGAACCAATAGGTGATTATATTGCAGGTCCTAATCATACTTTACCAACTGGAGGGACTGCTAAATTTTACAGTCCACTAAATGTTGAAGACTTTATGAAAAAATCATCAATTATCTCTTTTTCAAGAAGAGCAATAAATGAAATAGGTGAAGATTGTGCATTGCTTGCAGATACAGAAGGTTTAACTGCACATGCTAAATCTGTAAGAGTTAGACTAGATAAATAACTTTAGATAGCTTAAAGCAATCCAAGATAAGATTGCAAAAATAAATTAAAAATATAAAAAGGAAAAAGAATGTCACAAAATAAATATGAAGCACTATTTGAAGATGAAGATAATATATTTGGAGGAACACCAAAGTCAAAATATCATGATATTGCAAATCAAGCAAATGAAGAGATAGTTGAAGATGAGATGGATAAAATCGTTGCAAAATATGCATATATGGAGATGTTATTAAGTGAAGGAAAAGGGTATGATTACGATGTATTTAAAGATTTTGATATGTTTGCCTTAGAAAATTCAAGACAACTAGAAGAGAAAAAGAAAAGTTTATATATCGAATTTACAGGTGAAATCGTTTGTAGGTTAGATTCTTAATCACATGTCACTAAATTGGCAAACACTACTTGCTGTTGGAAGTGGTGGATTTATAGGTGCAATATTACGATTTTATGTAGGTATTGTTGTATCTAAAAACTTTCCAAACGATATACCCCTTGCAACTTTAGGGGTAAATGTTGTAGGAAGTTTTATTATGGGTTTACTTGTAGCGCTATTTCTTATATATACCCCTTCTCATTTAGTAAAAATTTTTTTACTTACAGGATTTCTCGGAGCTCTTACTACATATTCTACATTTGCAATTGAGAGTTATTTTTTACTAAATACATCATTGTGGCTTGGAATTTTAAATATTACACTAAATCTAATTGGTAGTATTTTAGCAGCTGCTAGTGGATATAAACTACTTACATATTTCTTAAAATAATTGTTCAGAAATTAAGTTAAATTATTTTAATTTGTACTTTGGTTTTTTTTAGATATAATCTAATCAAATAAATAAGAAATAAATTAGGAGAACATTATGGGTATGCCAAGTGGAATGGAATTATTAGTATTAGTAGCAGTTATTGTATTACTTTTTGGAGGTAAGAAAATACCTGAATTAGCAAAAGGACTTGGTCAAGGAATCAAAAACTTTAAAAGTGCAGTTAAAGAAGATGAACCTGAAATAACAGCTAAAACAAATACTGATAAAATAGAAACAGAAGCTACAGTTAACACAACTACAGCAGAAGCAACTACAGCTACAGAAACTACAAAAACTGTTTAAGATAAATTATAAATGCAAATAGAAGTTAAAGAATTTATTGAAAATATCTTAGATAAAAAGATTGTTTTAGAAAAGCCAAAAGATATAAAACTTGGTCATTTTGCAACTCCTGTTGCATTTTCTTTAGCAAAAGAACTAAGACAAAACCCTATGAAAATAGCAGAAGATTTAGCAAGTAAATTTGAAAATTGTGATATGTTTGAAGAGGTACAAGCTGTAAAAGGTTTTTTAAACTTTAAACTTTCAAATGATTTTTTAAGTTCTAAAATAAATTCTGCTTTTTCTTTAGATAAAGATTTTGCAAAAGGTTCAAAGAAAAATGAATCTATACTTTTAGAATATGTTAGTGCAAATCCTACAGGACCTTTACATATTGGTCATGCAAGAGGTGCAGTATTTGGTGATGCTTTACTTAAAGTTGGTAGATATTTAGGATATGATATTACAAGTGAATATTATGTAAATGATGCAGGTGCTCAAATGGGTCTACTTGCAACATCTCTAAATCTTGCCGCAAGAGAGTTTGTTTTAAACGAAGAAGTTGAGTATCCTGAACAGTTTTATAGAGGTGATTATTTAATAGATATCGCTAAAAAATGTGTAGAAAATTATTCAAAAGATATATTTCATGATAAATCAAAAGAAACAGAATTAGCTTTATTTGCAAAAGATGAAGTTATGAAAATAATCATCTCTGATTTAAAAGATTTAGGGATAGAATTTGATAACTTTGTAAGTGAAAAATCTCTTTATGGTTCTTGGGACGAAACTAAAAAAGTTCTAGAAGATAATGGATCTTTATATACAAAAGATGAAAAACTATGGATTAAATCAACTGAACTTGGTGATGATGTAGATAGAGTTGTTGTAAGAGACAATGGAATACCGACATACCTTGCAGGTGATATTATTTATCACAAAAATAAATATGATAGAAAATTTGATAGATATATAAATATTTGGGGTGCAGATCACCACGGATATATTACAAGAGTAAAATCTGCTATTAAGTTTTTAGGAAATGATCCTGAAACGTTAGAAGTTATTTTATCTCAAATGGTAGCCCTACTTCAAGGTGGTCAACCATACAAAATGAGTAAGCGTGCTGGAAATGTTATCCTTATGAGTGAGATTACAGAGCAAATTGGTGCTGATTCTTTAAGATTTGTATTTTTAACTAAAAAAAGTGATACTCACTTAGAGTTTGATATAGATTTACTTAAAAATAATGACTCAAGTAACCCTGTATTTTATATAAATTATGCACATGCAAGAATCAATCAATTATTTAAAAAAGCAGAATTAACTTTAGAAGATGTAAAAAATAGTGATATTTCAAATGTAAATCAAGATGCTTTAGACTTAGCATTCCAATCTTTATTATTATCAACTATTTTACAAGAAGCATTTGATAAAAGAGATATGCAAAAAGTAACTGATTATTTACATGGATTATCTGCAATGGTTCATAAGTTTTATAATGAACATAGAATTGTAGGACTAGATAATGAAAAATCTTATTTAAAAGTACTTGCTATGGCAGCTCTATCAATTAGAGTGGGATTAGAAGTACTTGGAATTACTGCAAAAGAGGAGATGTAATATGAAATGGATAGCAATTATATTTGTGGGAGTTATTGTTTATATGATAGCTACAGGAAATATGGGTGGTGCTAAAAGTGCTACTCAGAATTATGCAGATGTTATGACTGGAACTAAAAAATAATATTTAAGAAAAGTTATAATAAATAAAAAAGGCTTGGATTTTATTCCAAGCCTTTTTTTATAGTTAAAAGTAGTTTTATTCTACTTCTTCAACCGCTTTCATACTTGCTAAGAAATCTTCTAAAGTATATTTTTCTCTATGTGATTGAGTCATAATATGGATAATAATATCTCCAATATCAATTACAGACCATTCACCATCTTCTTCTACTCTTATAAATTCTTCATTTTCTAAGTCATCTTTTAAATGAGTTAGTAGTGATAATGAATGTCTTGTATTAAGTGCTGTTGCTATTACTACTACATCTGCAATGTAATTATTTTTTGATAAATCAATAGTATCAATGTTTTCTGCTTTATTTGTGTCTAAAATGTTTACGATGTTTTTTATTCTATTTTCCAAAGTTCTTTTACCTTATTTTGTATTTTTTTAGGAATATATTTTAATTCCATTTTTTCTCTTAGTTTACTTGAACTAATATCTATATTTAAAGATATAGTTTTCATGTTTGTATAGCTATGTTTTAAAGGATAATCATCTCTAGAAATAACTACAAATTCTACTAAGTCTTTTAATTTATCTGCATTATACCATAAATGTATATTTTTTAAGTTATCTGCACCAATTATCAAATAAATCTTATCTATTTTGTAAATACTTTGTAAATATTTTATAGTTTTATATGTTGGTACTTTTTCTTTTTGCTTTACTTCATAATCAAGTATATCTATTTTTTCATTTACAGAAAAAAGTTCTTTTACTAAATCTAATCTAGTAGATGCATCTAAAAATGATTTATCTTTAAAAGGATTTAAATATGTTGGAACTATAAAAAGTTTTGTTATTTCTAAATTTTCTAGAACTAAATTTGCAATTTTTTCATGTGCTATATGGGGAGGGTCAAAACTACCACCATAAATTGCAATATCCATATTTAAGCCTTTCTTTTAAAGCCAATTATAACTTAAATTTGTTAAAATAAGAGGATATATGACAAAAGGATTTTTATGGCTTTAAAAGTTGCAATAAATGGTTTAGGAAGAATTGGTAGATGTGTAGCAAGAATCTGTGCAGACAGAGAAGATATTGAACTAGTAGCTTGTAATGCAAGTGGTGCTGAAGATATGATTCAGTATGGACTTAGATATGATTCTGTTCATGGTGCTAGAAAAGATGTAGAAGTAAAAGATGGATTTATTTATATTGGAAATGATAAGGCTAAATTATTTGCCCAACGTGATCCAGCAAAATTAGACTTTGCATCACTTGGAGTTGATGTTGTTTTAGAATGTACAGGTGCATTTTTAACAACTGAGTCTGTTCAGCCTTATATTGATAGTGGAATTAAAAAAGTTGTACTTTCTGCACCTGCAAAAGATGATACAGCTACATTTGTTATGGGTGCAAATGAAAATACATATGCAGGTGAAGCTATTGTTTCAAATGCTTCATGTACTACAAATGGTCTTGCACCTGTTGCAAAAGTACTTGATGATGCTTTTGGGATACAAAATGGGCTTATGACTACTATTCACTCATATACAGGAAGTCAACTAATCCTTGATGGAAAACATAAAAAAGATCCAAGAAAAGCAAGAGCTGGAGCAATTAACCTTATTCCAACAACAACAGGAGCAGCTAAAGCAATTGCAAAAGTTTTACCTCAACTAGCAGGTAAAATAAATGGACAAGCTATAAGAATACCAACACCAAATGTATCAATGGTAGATTTAACAGTTACACTAAATAAAGATGTAACAGTTGAAGATGTAAATAATGCATTTAGAGATGCATCTAAAACAAATATGCAAGGTATTTTAGGAGTAGATGAAGAACAAAGAGTAAGTTCTGACTTTAATGGTGAAGAAACTTCTACAATAGTTCCAATGGATACAACACAAGTAGTAGGTGATAGAATGGTAAAAGTTCTAGCTTGGTATGATAATGAGTGGGGATACTCTTGTAGATTAGTTGATATGGCTGTACATATCTGTAAATAAATTTTAAATAGCAAAAGGAATTATAAATAATATCCTAATGCTATCAAAGAGATTATACTTACTAACCAAATAGTAGGTATATATCTATATTTCCCTTCTACTTCTTTTAATCCCATAAAATATTCAATTACTAAATAACCCTTTAAAAATGTTGTAAATAATAATATTGCAATTACTATTAGTGAAGTTAGCTTCATCCATCCTATTAAAAATGTAAAAGTTGTAAATGATATAAGAGTGATATATATTTTTGTATATTTATTCATAACTTACCTTATTATATAAATCAATGGAAACAAAACAATCCAAAGTAAATCAACCATATGCCAATATGATGCACCAGTTTCTAATCCTCTATGATCTTCTTTTGTATATCCTTGAATTTTTGTTTTTAGGTATAAGTTAAATAATATAATCATCCCTAAAAGTACATGTAAAAAGTGAAACATTGTTAATAAAAAATAAAACATAAAAAATTTATTTGTACTTAAATTTATTCCATCTTGATATTTAGATATAAATTCACCCATTTTGATAACTAAAAATATACCTCCAAATCCAATTGCGCTTAAAAGCCAATTTGATGCATATTTTGAAGCTTTTTTTAATTCCATTGTTTTAATAGCTTCGACAGCTTTTACAACAAAAAAACTAGAAGTTATTAAAAGTACAGTGTTTATAAATCCTGATCTTTGGTCTAATAATAGTTGTGATGCATTAAATAATTCTACATCAGCTCTTCTTGAATATATATATCCAAGAAAAAATAATCCAAATGTTAAGAGCTCAATATATATAATCATCCATATTGCAAAATCTCCCGGAGGGTATTTTAATTTTATTTTATTCATGGCCGTAGTGTAATATAAAAGTATTTAAATACTACTTTAATATAGAATTAAACAAAACAAGCTATTATTCGACAACTATTTAAGTTATAAATTACAAGAAGGAGAAAATATGACTGAAAGAATTACCAAAAGTATGGCTAAAAATATTTATTATGGTGGTGGAATGTTTGCACTACTAATATTTATAGCTCTTAGTTTTGATACGGTACAACAAATACCACAACGATCAAATGAAGTTAATATGACTAAGTCTGTTGTTGCTGGTAAGGCACTATGGGAAAAAAACAACTGTGTAGGTTGTCATACATTAATTGGAGAGGGAGCTTATTATGCACCTGAATTATCAAATGTATTTCAAAGAAGAGGGGCTAGCGATGTAGAGGCATTTAAAGGATATATGCAAGGTTGGATGGCATCTCAACCATTAGATATTCCAAATAGAAGAAAAATGCCACAGTTTAATTTAACAGATAAAGAAGTAAATGAATTAGCAGACTTCTTAATATGGACATCAAAAGTTAATACTAATGAATGGCCACCAACAATTGAAGGATAGGAGAAATTATGAAATATAGTTCACAAAGCGTAGCAAAGCCGTACTTTATCTTTGCATTAATTCTTCTTGCAGGAGAAATTTTATTTGGTTTGCTTATGGCAATACAGTATATATATGGAGATTTTTTATTCCCATTAATACCTTTTAATGTATTAAGAATGGTTCATACAAATCTATTAATTGTTTTAATATTATTTGGATTTATGGGTGCTACATATTATTTAATACCAGAAGAAACAGAAAGAG
>Ga0256826_1000897_pt1 | contig 18520 bp, 15 predicted proteins | sample CV79metaG_FD_185975 | JGI IMG/M metagenome (GOLD analysis project Ga0256826, IMG submission 185975) | Hydrothermal vent microbial communities from East Pacific Rise, Pacific Ocean - CV79 | ecosystem: Environmental > Aquatic > Marine > Hydrothermal vents | place: Pacific Ocean: East Pacific Rise...
GTATTTAAAAAATCAAACTCTGCAAGATTTTAGCTCTTGCATCGTTCTTTGAAATATAATTGTTGATAAACTGATGTCTATTTCTTATTTTCCTTGCTATTTAAGTTATCTCTTATAAAAAGGCTTTCTCGAAGTATATTTTATCTTTAGGCAAGTCTGTGCTCATTTGAATCAGTTTAGTATAATCTCCAAAGAGGGATGAAGATAGTATAACTAGAGTAATCAATAGTTTTATCATGTTGTTTTTCCTTTTTCCATTCAATAGAAGTATAGCATAATATACTGAACGGTATGTATTGGCATGCTTTATGCTTACTAGTAATAAATGCTAGTAAAGGCTTTACAATGAATGTAACATCTACAACTCAAACGCAGTATACACAATCTACAAATAAATCAAAAGAGAGTCAAGAATATGTTTCATATACTCCTGTCGATAAAACTGACACAGTTGACAATACTAAAGAAAGTTCAGTTGTAGATGACTTTTTAATTGATGTATATAGTAAAGAGTCGCAAAACTTTAAAGCCTCTGTAATTAAAGATGAAATCACAGATAAAGTGAATGAGTATGCTTCACTTATGCTCCAAGAGAGAAGTGATGATACAATGACTGATCAAGAGCGTTCAAAGTTGCTTAACCAATTTAAGAACGAGTTACTAGAGGAGTATAAGGAGAGTGTAGAAAACTCAAGTGATACTACTCTAGGTACACAGCAACAAGCCGTCATACAAGTTCTGATGGAAGAAAACACTAAAGAAGCTAGTGCTTTAGAATCTCTATTGGCTACAAAAACTGGAACTACTACAACACAAGAAACCAAAGCAACAGGAAAAATGGCTGAGATGCAAGAGAAGTATAAAGATGTTTATACTCCTATTCCTGAAGAGTATACTAAAGGGAGTGAAGAGTTGCAACAGGCTAAGATTTATGAAGCTTATCCGAACTATGTACATCCTAATGAGATATTTAAGTTAGGTGCTCAAATATATATAGAAGAATTTGGTGGAAAACCTAGAGAATTAGGAGATGCTCCGCTAAGTGAAGTAGAGAAGGCTAATTATCACGCAGCCTTTGATAAAGCATTTGAAATGTTTGGCGGGCTAGAAGCTTTTAACAAGATGCAAAATGATGTTTATAAAATACGACAAGATTACCCCATTAACTCATGGGGAAAAGATGAACGCAATACTAATTCTAAAGAGTTAGCACGTTTCCATAATGCCGTAGTTTATGAAGATTTAGAGAGAGGAAAAACAATAGATGAAGCTAGAAAACATGCTGGTTATTTAACTAGTACTAGTTTGTATATGAACTCTGGGTTTAAAGAGAACGATTTTATAGATATTTTAGAAAAAGCTGGACTTGCAGACCCTGAAGCAAAGCAAGATTATGACCTTAGTGTTGATTTTAATGCTCCAAATAATACAAACTGGGATTTAAGAGCATATGGAATAGAAGGAAGATGGCAAGAGAATAACATATATGAAAACGATGAAGCAATGATTGCAGAGATAGAAAAAAAGATAGGACAATTTGGCTTTATGTTAAACAATGAAGATCTTATAAAAGAAGCCAATAGTAAACTTGACCCTCACTATCAAACACTCGGACAAGCAAATCATTATAAAGAGTATATCACGCAGAAGCATTTACCAGAAGCAGAGTTTGCACTAGATATTTTCAAAAAATACAATATATATAATTAAAAACTAAGGGACTTATTATGCAAGTAACATCAACAACTCAAACGCAGTATGCAGCAAGAAACAGAAAAACAGAAGAAAGCATTTCATCAGAATATAAAAAATCTACTGATGTAGTTGAGAAAAAACAAGATGAGCACAAATGGATTAGAGAACTTAGTAGTGATGTTAATACTCTACTTAAAAATGCATCGTCCAACTCTTCAACTAAGTTCAAATCTGCACTTATAAAAGATGAGATAGAAACTAAGATAAGCCAATATGCTTCAAGAATGATGGAAGAAAATGGAGATAATCCAAAGTCTGAATTAGAGACTTCAAAGCTTCTAAACGAGTATAAAAAAGAGTTACTTCAAGAGTATAAAGCAAGTATAGAGAGTTCAAGTGACACTCAAATGAGTGAGCAACAAGAAGCAATGATAAAAGTGCTTATGACTGAAAACACTCAAGAGAGTAGTTCTTTGGCAACTCTTTTAGCAACTAAATCGGAACCTGTACAAAAGACACAAGAAACTAGCCGAATGGATGAAATGAAAGAGAAGTATAAAGATGTTTATACTCCTATTCCTGATACTTATACAGAAGGTAGTGAAGAACTTCAAATGCAAAAAGTTTATGAGGTTTATCCTAACTATATGCCGTTTTCTGAATTTTTAGGATTAGTAGATTCATTTTTAGAGGGTCCCAAAATTCAGTTAGGGCAAAAACTTACAGAGGCAGAAGAAACACAACAAAATTTAGATTATGATAATGCATTTGCCAAAGCCTATGAACAAGTTGGTGGCGAAGAAGCATGGAAAGAAATGGTACATGGTGCAAGAGAAATCATGGCTAAATATCCAGTAAATAATTATGGAAAATATGAAGGTGTTACGAATGCTAAAGAACTAGCTAGATATGAAAATGCTATGGTTTATGAAGGTTTAGAAAGTGGCAAAACACTAGAAGACTCCAAGTCAAATGCCAAAATGTCATTAGGGCAATTTCTTGACCCTACTGTCTTGACTTATCACTATCGAGGTGCTTTACTTGGCATTGATGCACTAGATGCATTAAAAATGCCTGATGGTAGTGAGCTTGTTCCACAAGAGAGACATGCTCCAGTTGTTGATTTTAATAGCGTATTTAATTCCACCATGGATTTAAGAGAGTATGGGATAGAAGGGGATTGGGAATATTACGAGATTCCTGAAAATCAGCAAGATATGATTTCAGAAATAGAAAAAAAGATAGACCAATTTAACTTTATGTTAAATAATGAGGATTTAATCAAAGAAGCATATATGAAGTTAGACCCTCGTTATCAAGATATAGGAAATAATGAAGGCTATCAAAAACTTATAAATGAAGACTACATGCCAAGAATGGAAGCAGGGCTTAATATCTTTAAAAAGTATAAGATTTATGATTCTTAGCAAAATAAAATTATTAAAGGATATAAGAAGGATTATAGTGGCTGTTTACACAGCCTTATACTTTGGATAAAGATAGTTTTTTTAGATAGAGCAATATAGTTATATTTTAGAGTTTATAAACTTACCCATTTCTTTCACAATGGCTTCAATAGTTCCCTCACCACTTATAACTGTTAAAAGGTTTTTAGCTTTATAAAAAGCTTGTATTTCAGCTAATGGATCCGTGTAGACTTTCATTCGGTTGTTAAATACTTCTGTATTATCATCAGCACCACGAGCACGACCAAGAACTCTATCACGAGCAGTCTCTTCACTTACTTCAACTTCTATAATATTAGTTAGTATGATACCTGAATCACTTGATAAAAAATCTTCTAGTGCATCCATTTGTTCAATGCTTCTAGGATAGCCATCAAGAATAACTACATCTGTAGGAGCACTTTTAATGGCATTTGTAATGGTAGCTATAGCGATCTTAATAGGAACAATAAGACCTTTAGATATAAAACCTTCTATCTCACATCCAAGTTCACTGCCAGAAGCTACTTCTGCTCGAAGCATATCTCCAGTAGAGTAGTGTGTAATATTATCATGTTGTGCTGCTATAAGCTCTGCATCGGTAGTTTTACCAGAGCCAGGAGCTCCGATGATTAAGAAAAGCTTCTTCAAGGCTATTTACTCTTCTCGCGAAGACGAATGTGAAGATCACGAAGTTGTGTGTTATCTACTGGACTTGGTGCTTTTGTAAGTACACAAGAAGCTTTTTGCGTTTTAGGGAATGCAATAACGTCACGGATACTTGCTTTTTTCGTCATAAGCATGATAAGTCTGTCAAATCCAAGAGCAAAACCACCATGTGGAGGTGCACCAAACTTAAGAGCATCTAGAAGGAAACCGAACTTCTCTTGAGCCTCTTCTTCTTCGATTCCAAGAAGTTTAAATACTTCATTTTGAATCTCTTCTTTATGAATACGAATAGACCCACCACCAAGCTCAGTACCGTTAAGTACGATGTCATAAGCGATAGATTCAATCTCTTCAGGATCTTCTTTGTTTGTGTCTTTAGGAAGTGTGAAAGGGTGGTGTAGTGCTTTAACACGACCATCTTCAACTTCAAACATAGGAAAGTCAACAACCCATACAAACTCAAATGCATTTTCATCAATTAAGTCCATTTTTTCGTGTTCAGCTATGAAGTTTCTGAAACGACCCATATAATCCCATACAGTTTTCTTCTCACCAGCACCAAAGAATACTACATCACCAACTTCAAGCTCAGTTGTCTTGATGATAAGTGCAATATCTTCTTCACTAAAGAACTTCACAAGAGGACCTTTGAGACCATCTTCTTTCATCTGGAAGTAACCAAGACCATGCGCACCAAATTTACGTACGAACTCTTCAAAACCTTTCATCTCACGTTTAGAGAAGATTAAGTCAGCACCAGGAACTTTAAGCGCTTTAATACGGTTCGCTTTAGGGTCTTTAGCAATGTTAGTAAAGATTTCATTATCACAACGGCTAAAGATGTCAATAACATCTACCATTTTAAGGTCATAACGAAGATCTGGTTTATCAGAACCATACCATTCCATAGCATTGTTGTAAGTGATACGGTTAAATGGTGGCTTAACTGGAATATCTGCTGCTGTAAACATAGCAAGAAGTAAATCTTCTGCTACTTTTATAACATCTTCTTGAGTACAAAAACTCATCTCAACATCTATCTGAGTGAACTCAGGTTGACGGTCAGCACGAAGATCTTCATCACGGAAACATTTTGCTATTTGGAAGTAACGGTCAAATCCACCAACCATTAAAAGCTGTTTGAAAAGCTGTGGTGACTGAGGAAGTGCATAAAACTCACCATCATGAACACGAGAAGGTACTAGATAATCACGAGCACCTTCAGGAGTTGATTTAGTAAGGATTGGAGTTTCTACTTCTAAGAAACCGTCTTTATCAAGAATATTTCTTGCAGCAATAGCTACTTTTGAACGAAGACGAAATACATTGTAAAGATCTGGATCACGAAGCTCTAAGTATCTGTACTTAAGAGTAGTCTCTTCGCCAACTTTTTTATCACCAATTACAAATGGAAGAGCAGCAGACTTATTTTCAATAATAAGCTCAGAAACAATAATTTCAATAGCACCTGTTTTTAAACGTGGGTTAGTTAAACCCTCTCCACGTGCACGAACAGTACCTTTAGCAATAAGAACATACTCATCTCTGACACTATTAGCAATTTTATGTGCCTCAGCACTATCTGCAGGGTCACAAGTAAGCTGGATGATACCAGTCTTATCACGTAAATCGATGAAAATAATTCCACCATGGTCACGGTGGTTATTTGCCCAACCTGTTAGAGTAACTTCGTCACCAACATTTGCTTCACTTAAATCTGTATTGTAATGGCTTCTCATATTATATAGAGTCCTAATAAAAATATTTTCGCGATTATATCTAAATAGTGTATAATATACAAAATTTTTTAAACAAAGAAGCTGATGTGCAGAGAAAAAGTATTAAAAAAGTAGGGATTGTTTTACGACCATCTACTCCAGAACTAAAAGAGAGCTATTTTCAACTTGAAAAAACCTTTAAATCTCACGGTATTGAGGTAACAATAGAGAGTGTAAGTGCTGGAATGATAGGTGTTATGGGTATGGACTTTGACCTACTTTGTAAGACTTCTGATATACTTGTAACACTTGGTGGTGATGGAACTCTCATCTCTGCCGTGCGTCGTTCATTTAAGCACAATATTCCTATATTCGGTGTTTATGCTGGGACACTTGGGTTTTTAGCAGATGTGAAACTCGATGAGCTTGATGAATTTGTAGAAAATTTAGTGAGTGGAGAGTATAGAGTAGATGAGCGTTCTATCTTAGAAGTTACTTTTACTCAAAATGAGCAAGAAGTAACTCAGTATGCGTTTAATGACATAGTTCTAACTCGCCACTCCGTCTCAAATATGATTCATGTTGAGACACTTGTAGATGCTAAAGCATTTAACACTTACTTTGGTGATGGGGTGATAGTCTCTACTCCAACGGGTTCTACAGCTTATAATCTCTCAGCAGGGGGACCAGTACTTTTCCCTCTTACAAATGTTTTTGCACTTACTCCCATCTGTCCACACTCACTAACGCAGCGTCCAGTAGTACTCCCCGGAGAATTCTCTATCGAGATGAAAACACCAAAAGAGAGAGCACTCCTGATAATAGATGGACAAGACAAGCATGAACTCGAACAAAACGAGAGTATAAAGATAAAATTAGCTACAAACAGGGTTAAACTCATTCATCGTGATGAGTTTAACTACTTTGATGTTTTAAAAGAGAAACTAGGGTGGGGTGAGTAGCTAAATAGTTTATAATAGCTTAAACTCATTACTATATAATTGCAACAATTAAATATTTAGGATAAAAATATGCGCATAATTTTACTAGGGGCTCCAGGTGCTGGAAAAGGTACTCAAGCTCAATTTCTTACAAAAAAATATGGTATCCCTCAAATCTCTACAGGTGATATGTTAAGAGCGGCTATAAAAGCTGGAACTGACATGGGTAAAATGGCTAAGGCAGCTATGGATGCTGGTCAACTTGTTACTGATGAGATTATCATCGGTCTTGTTAAAGACAGAATCGCTGAAGATGATTGTAAAAATGGTTACCTTTTAGATGGTTTTCCTCGTACTCTTCCACAAGCTGATGCTGTAACTAGTGCTGGTATTGCTATTGATGCAGTTATTGAGATAGATGTTGATGACTCAGTTATAGTAAAACGCATGAGTGGTCGTCGTGCTCACTTAAGCTCTGGAAGAACTTACCACTTAGAGTATAACCCACCAAAAGTAGCGGGTAAAGATGATGAAACAGGTGAAGAGCTTGTTCAACGCCCAGATGATAAAGAAGATGTTGTTCTTGACCGTCTTAAAGTGTACCACGATCTTACAGAACCACTTGTAAACTACTACAAGGCTCAAGCTTCTAAAATAGATACATTAACTTACATTACAGTTGATGGAACGGCTCACATCTCTGATGTTGAAGCTGCTATTGTTTCTAAACTAGGGTAACCCCTAGCTTAGAGTCACTAAACTTTTTTTAAACCTCTTCACTCTTTTTCTCCTTTTTAAAAACATACTTATCAATATTTACCGCTAATGGAATTTGTACTATATAAGCGAACATAATTGGTAAAAGCATAGAAACCCCAAAAGTACTTATAGAAAATGTTGATATAACTAAAGCTAGAGTGATATAGCGAGTGACTGTATGCCAAAACGCAGCTCTCTCTTGAGGTGAGTCAAGGTTATAAATGAGTCTAGAGAGTATAAAAACAGCTATATAAAAACCTATGACAGCAGCAATAGCTATGTAAATAAGCTCAGGCTCAAAATCATACACTTCAAAAAGTTGTTGTGAACTTTGAAGACCAAAGAGATAAAAAACGATGATAAAGATACTTCCTTGACTTATATAGCTGCGTTTAGCCGTAATAAACTCTCTAAGAGGCTTAATGAGCATAACAAACCGACTCACTATAAAAGGTACTACAATAAGTAAGATGATGACTGCTTTTGCAAAGTTACTCATGTTTACCCCATCAAGATAAGACTCTCCAAAAAAGTCAGATGTATAAATACCAAACTGATGTAACATGAGTAAAGAGAGTGAGATGAAAAGTAGATTAGCAAAGAGTAAAATAAAGCCAAAAGAAGTATCTGCTCCAGACTTTTTAATCCAGTGCATAACCATACCTCCACCGCTGAGAACGGAGAGTAAGAAGAGCCCCGCAGCTATACCAAAGTTGTCAGTAAGAAGACCAATGCCTAGTGCAACAAAAGGAAGAAGTATATAGTTTATGAGCATACCTTTGAGTATGACTGTTTTATGTAGTAAAACTAAGCTGATATCTGAGAGTTTAACATTAAAAAGTGTTGGCATAATAAGGGTGATTCCGGCAAAAAGACAGATTTTTTGGGAGAAGAGAAAACCGTAGTTATATTGACCATAAGTAAGGCCGAGAACTGCACCAAGTAAAATAAGAAAAAGTTGCATAAATATCCTTTATGTATAAAGAGCAATTTCTATTATACATAAACAATACTAATGTTTAGTGAGCTTTATAGCGGTCTATAAACTCTTACATTTTCATAGTTACTTTCATCTTTGAGGTACTGAGCATGGAGTTGACTCATGATACCTTTGTCACAGTAAAGAAGGTACTCTTTATCTTGTGGGAGTTTAGCGAACTCTTTTTTTAGCTTATGAAAAGGAATTTTTAGTGTTTCAAAAGATGTAGCACCTGCCTCTTCTTGCTCACGAATATCTATGACTGTGTACTCACCTGAACTTAGATCGTTGACAATATCTACAGCTTCAAGGGAGTTTACATCATCTACTATCTCATGAACATAGATGTGTTGTGCTTCATTTGCTGCTTTTGTAAGAACATCATAGTCGAACTTGAGTGCTACTTTCTCCATGCGTTTAAAAGAACCATGAGTAATAGGGTTTTGAGAAATAACACCACAGTACTCAGGCATAGCTTCTGCAAAATGACGTGTACCAATAGTGTTTGCTATCTCTATGATATCTGGCTTATTCATAGTAGAGAGTGGGCGTAGAATGAGTTTTGTACTTGCTTCATCTATGAGTGCAAGGTTTCGTAGTGTTTGACTACTTACTTGTGCAACAGACTCACCTGTAAGAAGTGCATCTATCTCTAACTCATCGGCTATCTGATCTGATGCCATTAACATAAGACGTTTAAGCATTACACCCATGTAGGTTGGAGGAACTGAGCGAAATATTTCTGTAAGAACATCTTCAAAGTCTACTGATATAAACTTTACTTTATGAGAAGAGCCAAACTTATTCCAAAGATAGAGTGCAACTTGTTTTACACCTATTTCGTGTGCATTACCACCGAGGTTAAAGAAAACAAAGTGTGTTTTTATACCGCGTTTCATAGTAAGGTAAGAGGCTACTGTCGAGTCAAAACCACCAGACATAAGTGAAAGTATATCTCCTTGTGTTCCTATAGGAAAACCACTTAAGCCTTTATATTTAGTCGTTATAAAGTTAAGTTGACTCTCTATAAGTTCCATACTAATTTTTATATCTGGATTTTTAAGGTCAACATTAAGTGCATCAGAATGAGCGAGTAGGTAGCCACCAACTGTTCTTTCAAGTTCTATTGAAGAAAAAGAGTGTGTTCCTGTCCTTTTAGCTCTAACGACAAAAGTTTTGCCCTTTAAGGAATCTATAGTGAGCTCACCAATCTTCTCTTTTATCTTCTCTAATGTATCCATACTATCTATCTGAAGTACTTCTAGGATTTGTTCTATTCCTGAAGTCTCTAAAAGTCTTTGTCTTACCTCTGGAAGTACTTGCACGGGAGTAACTACTTCTATCTTGTCCGAAAACTTACGTACCTTTACATTGGAGCTAATACGCTCTAAAAGAGTTACAAGGTTGTTGTAAAGCTGTCCTACCATCTGGCGTTTAGCCGATGAGCCTTTTATCATGATCTCTGGAAATAGTTTTAGTATGAATTTTTGTGTTTTAGGTGTTTCAGTTTGCATTTATAAATTGCCTTGTTTATTTATAAGTGCAATTATAGCGCAAGAGTTTTATACCTACTTTGTTTGTAAGGATTTCAAAAGACCCTCTGCTGCTTGTTTTCCTTGTCCCATTACACCTGTAAGTAGATAGCCACCCGTTGGTGCTTCCCAGTCAAGCATCTCTCCAGTGCAGAAGACATTAGGAAACTTTTTGAGCATGAGATGTTTATCTAGATTTTCAAAGCTAAGACCCCCAGCTGTACTAATGGCCTCATCTAGTGGTCTATATGAGTCTAATGTTAGTGGGAACTTCTTAAGAGTTTGGGCTACTAAATGAGAGTCTGTTAATGACTCCTTGGGTAGAACTTCTCTTAGTAGCGAAGCACTCACACCACTCAGTCCTAACCTCTTCCAAAAAGCACTCAAGCTCTGTTTACCTCGAGAAGCACTTAGTTGCTCTTGTAACTTATTGTGTGTACGGTGAGGAAAAAGGTCAAGATGCACTGTTAATGGGGAGTTTTGTTCTATCTTCTCTCTGAGTAGTTTAGAGTGAGTGTAGATTAAACTTCCTTCAACTCCATTTTCACTTACTAACAGTTCACCTAGTTTTGAGTGAAGTTTTCCATTAATGTCTGTAAAGCTTAGTGTGACATTTTTAAGAGGAGAGCCCGAAAACTTCTCTTTAAATATGTTCGAGTAAGTGACATTAAAGCCCATATTTGCAGGTTTAAGTGGATTAATAATTAGGTCTTTTTCTCCGAGCATCTTTGCCCAAGCCCCTGTTGAACCCAAACTCGGCCACGAAGCACCACCTAAAGCTAAAATGACTTTGTCAAAAGTATACTCTTGAAGGCCATCTGGCGTTTGGAACTCCCAAATATCATTCTCCCATGAGAGTAAGCGGTGTTTCATTTTAAACTCAGTGCCATTAGCTTTTAGTCTTTGTAACCATGCACGAAGTAGGGGAGCCGCTTTTTTATCTAGGGGGTAGACTTTGCCAGAAGAGCCAACAAAGGTTTCAAACCCTAGTTCTTTTGCCCATGATTGCATATTTTCAGGACTAAAAATCTTAAGAGCCGGAAGTAAAAAAGGTTCAGCTTCAAAGTAACGACTAGAGAAGAGAGCAGGGTTTTCAGAGTAAGTAAGGTTTAAGCCACCTTTACCAGCCCGTAAAAACTTACGAGCAGCAGAAGGCATGGAGTCAAACACAGTTGGAGCAAATCCAGCACAGGAGAGAACTTGTGCAGCCATAAGACCCGCTGGTCCAGCTCCAATGATGGCGATTTTAATAGATTGCATTTTCAAACACTCTCTTACTTGAGCTTTTTAATAAAGACGACTTTGAGGTAGTTACCCTCTTTGAACTTGTTTAAAACTCTAAAGTCTTTAGGCAGAGAAAAACGCTCTTTTACTTCATACTTACCCTTGAGTTCTTTAAATGCTTTAGAAATAAAGTCGCTAAAAGTCATCATACTAAAGTTTGCAGAGTTAGTAGAAGCTACTATGATTCCACCTTTTTTTGTAATCTGAATTGCCTCTTTTAAAAGATTTACATAGTCTTTTGAAGCACTAAAGGTACGTTTTTTAGAACGAGCAAAACTCGGCGGATCTAAAACAACCATATCAAAAAGAAGGTTTTTCTTCACAGCATACTTAAAGTAGTTAAATACATCTTCAACTATGATCTCTTGGTTTTGCACATCAATCTTGTTAATCTCAAACTGCTCAGTAGTTTTAGGAAGGCTGCGTTTAGCGAGGTCGACACTTGTCGTTTTACTAGAGCCACCTAGGGCTGCAAAAATAGAAAATGCACCAGTATAAGAGAAAGTATTGAGAAAAGTTTTACCCTTGGCATACTTATCTCTAATAGTTCTTCTCACATCTCTTTGGTCTAAAAACACACCAACCATGGCACCATCATCAAGATAAATGGCAAAGTTCGCTTCGTTTTCTTTTACTATAAGAGGAGCAGGGGCTTTTTCTCCACAAATGAAGTCATCTTTCTCATCAAGATACTTACCCTTAGAGTCAAAGCGCTTTTTCTGATAGATACCTTTGTAGTCTACACTGTTCTTGAGTGCTTCTAAGATGTCAGCCTTAAACTCATAGATGCCTAAACTGTACCAAGTAAGCAGATAAAAGCCATCAAAGTAGTCTATGGTTAAACCACCAAGTCCATCACCTTCACCATTAAGAACTCTAAACGCAGTAGTACTCTCATCAAGAAAGAACTCTTTTCTGTACTCAAGAGCTGCTTTAATCTTTTTAGTAAAAAAGCTAGCGTCTATCTGTTCATCTTTCTTTGTAGATAGAGCCCAGCCAAAGCCTTTGTTTTGTGCTCCATGATAAGCTTTGAGAATAAACTTTCCCTTCTCATCTACAAGATTAAGAACCGAGCCTTCTTCTTTGACACTCTCCCAGCTTACTATAGACTCTTTAGATATTAGAGGATATCCCTCTGTGTAGGCTCTAACAAAGTCTGGTTTTACTCTTACTTGTATCTCTTGCATTGTATATGTTTATCCTATTATTTAAGATGTTGGAGTAGAGACTTTTCTTCTTCTACTGAAAGAAAACGCCACTTAGAACTTTCAATATCAAGCTTAAGAGCCCCAATACTCACACGTTTAAGGTCTAGTACCTTCAGAGGTGTACCAAATTTATTATCTTTCATCGCTCCAAAAAGACGACGAATATGTCTATTTTTACCCTCGTTTATCTGAACACGAAGTTTTGTTTTTGCTCCACCCATACCTATCTTCTCAACAACAAGGGCTTTGAGTAAATCATCTTTACTCTTGACTCCTCTTTTTGCCTGAGTTATATGCTCATCTGTTACATGGCCTCTCACCCAAATTTCGTATATTTTAGTACAATTCCCCGGTTTAGTCAATTTATGACCGGTTTGTCCATCTTGAGTAAAAAGTAAAAGCCCTTTAGACTCTAAGTCGAGACGTCCTATAGGCATCCACTGATCATCAAAAACCCACTGAGGGAGAAGATCGTAGACAGTTTTTCTGCCCAAATCATCTGAGCGTGTCACTAGATAACCCTTGGGCTTGTTAAGGGCTAAGAGTAGTTTTGAGTCTTGCATTATTATAATACCTCTTGGATTGTATAGCGAGTTACTTCATTTTTTTCAAAGAGCCACTCTTTTGTACTTAAGTTTTCTAAAAAACTCTTATCATGTGTTATGAAAAGAAGTGCACCACCATACTCTTGTAGAGCAGATTCTAGTAACTCTATAGATTCTAGGTCCATATGGTTAGTAGGCTCATCTAAAACAATCAAAGAGGGCTGTTTTAAGAGTCCTTGAGCAATGAGTAGCTTTCTCATCTCACCAGGGCTAGGAACGGCACTGTTTAAGAGTGCTTTAGCATCAGAACCTAGTCTTTGCACAAGAGTAAAAAGCTCACCCTTCATCTCGCTGTCTGAGTCACTGACTTCTCTAAATAGCTTCTCTGCTTGTTTATCGGTAATCTCTTGTGCTATGTAGAGAAAGTCGTGCTCAAAATCAATAGTTTTTAAAAAATGACGAATAAAAGTACTTTTACCAGCCCCATTTTCTCCGCTTATACCTACTTTTTCACCAACATTTACAGAAAGTCTAGGAAAACAGAGCTGTGTTGACTCAAAAAGCTCTATGCAAGATCTCTCAATGGCTATAGGAAAGTTATGTTTAGCTATTTCACCTTCAAACTTTATGCCTGTTGCATACTCTTTTGCGAGCTTGCCCATGTTCTCACTGAGTTGTCTCTGCTTGGTAACTGTTCGTTGGAGTACTTGTCCGTCGTTCTTATCTTTACCTGTGAGTATTGCACCGTTTATCTTCTCTTTCATAGAGCTGTCATGTCTTGAGACACCTTTTTTTGAAAATCGTTTTTTAGCGAGAGAGACTTTTTCTCTTTGCACTTGAACAGCCTTACTCAGTTTTTTGAGTTCATGCTCTTGCTCACTGAGTACTTTTTTCTTATGTGAAAGTGTCTCTCCAAAAGCTTGTTGTGCTAAAGAAAACTTCGTTCTGTATTTTAGGACTTCACCGGCTTTAATCATAACAGTATGTTGGGAGAGGGCGTCAAGGAGTGTTCTATCATGACTCACTAGTATACCGATGCCTTTGTAACTTTTAAGGGCTGCAACAACTATGGCTTGTGATTGTTGATCGAGGTGGTTTGTCGGTTCATCGACCATGAGGACATCACTTTCACTTGAAAGAGCAACTGCAAGCTGTAGGCGTTTTCGCTCACCATGACTAAGAACTTCCCAAGTGCCAAGCCATTCGTCCTTTACTTGTAAAAGATCTCTAAGTTTATAGGCCTCTTTTGTATAAGTCATCATAAACTCTTCAAGCTCTAGGGGAGGAAACTCAGTGTTTTGTGCACAGTAAACTACAAGAGAGTTCCCTAGGATCATCCCTTTTTCACTTTTAAGCTCTTTTGAGATGAGTTTTAAGAGAGTACTCTTCCCCGAACCGTTAATGCCAGTCACTGCACTCCAACCCTCTTCAAAGTCTAAGTTTATGCCACTAAATATAGGCTCTGGCGCACTAGGGTACTTGTAAGATAGTTCTCTTATCTTTAAACTGTTCATGAGTTCCTAGTTAAGATTAGTTTGTTTTTTTAGGTAAACAGTTATAAGATGTCTTCACCCACGAGTTGAACTTATCGCCTTTTTCAAACCTCATTACATCATACATCTCAGGATCAAGTGCTTTTAAAGCTTTTTTGAAAAGATTTAGATCTAGTTCTTCCATCTCTTTAGTCTCTTTTATTTTTATAAATATTTTTATAAAATCTTCTAGTTTATAACCAATATTTTTCTTTCCTAGTTTTAGATCTTTACCATTTTTTTTGATACCAAGACTCTTTGCCGCTTTAAAAGCTTCTGCTTTAACTTTAAAAACCTTGTCATATACAGCTAGTCTAAGAATTACATCTCGTGACTCTTTACAATCATATTTTTTTAATTCTTTTAGTGCATTTAGACGTGCTTTGTAGTCAGATGTTAAACCTGCTCGTTTAACTAACTCGTTAATATTTTCAGGTGTTTCTTGTAGTATTGCCATCTGTTTTTCCCTTATTGTGTAGTTCTTAATATTCGAAATTATAGCAAATATTATATTTTTTAACTTGAGAAAGCTTAGGAAGAACAGCTAATATGGGATATTCCTGCAACTTCAAAGAACTCTGATGGCTTAAGTCGATAGTATTTATCTTCTATATCTTTAGACTGCTCTTTATATGGTTCTATCATCACCTCTTGCAGCTCTTTAATGAGTGAGTAGTCGCCTTGTGTCGCTTGGCTGTATGCAGGCACCAGAAACCACTCTCTTAAACTGTACTTAGGGTTGATTAGTTTCATCTTTTTTGAGAGCTCTTCTCTTGATTTTTGCTCATTTACATTAACAAGTATATTCCACATTTTAAGCCATTGAGACCAGCTTTTTAGTGTCTCTTGGCTCAGGTGACTTTTATAGAAGCTTTTTTTGAGAGGAGTAATTTCCTCAGGTAATGCTGAAAGCTCACGAAAGAAGATAGTGTAATCTACTGAAGTTTGTATCATTAGCCTCTGCAGCTCGTTAACTAGACCTCCATCAAAAGTTGTAAGTCCAAGTTTAGCTGACCACATTTTTTGCATCTCTTCTTGCATGACTTTTGAAAAGTCACTTAGCGTCTCATTTAGTTTTTCTAGAGAGTTCTCATCGGGTTTAAGTAAAGGTGCTAAAGCCATACAAAATACGTGAAAGTTCTTCTGTGCTGCTTGGGGTTGGTTAAAAAATGAAAAATGCTCTCCACCACCTGTCCAAGGCTGAAAAGAAGGGTCAAACACATCTATGAAGCCAAAAGGACCATAGTCAAGAGTAAAGCCTCCTGCTGCACAGTTATCGCTGTTGAAGTTTCCTTGGCAGTAACCAACACGTATCCAGTTCGCTACAAGTGATGTGAGGCGATTTCTGAATTTCTCTGCAAGTAAGAGTACTTTTTCTGCAATAGGTAAGTTTTTATCAATATCGTCACTATACTCACGGTCAATCAAATGCAGTACTATCATCTCTAACTCTTCTCTAGCATTAGGATGTTCATTTTTACGAGCTCGACGAGCAAAAAGTTCAATCTGACCAACTCGAAGAAACGAAGGAGCGACTCGTGTAGAGATAGCAACAGCCTCTTCTATCATCACTTCAGGGTCCTTAGAGTATGAGTGCTCTCTATACCATGGGCGTTTGACTGTTTCAACCTTTGAAGTATAGAGACTTAAAGAACGAGACGAGGGTACTCCAAGTGCATACATATGCTCTTGTGCCAAAAACTCACGAATACTAGAACGAAGTACTGCACGACCATCTGCACCACGGCAGTATGGTGTTCTACCACCACCTTTGAGCTGCATCTCCCAGCGTTTAGTATTTATGACACCTTCATAAATAGACATTGCACGACCATCACCATAACCGTTTCCTGTTCCAAAAGGGCACTGCTGGTAATACTCAGTACCGTAAATAGAAAGAGCATAACCTGTTACCCAACCTTTAGAGTGTAAAGGCTCTGGAACCTGTGACATATCTCCCGAGAACATACGGACAAAGTCATCTGACTTGGCTAGGCTATCAGCAAATCCTAGTTCATTAAAAAAAGTCTTAGAGTGAGTAATATACTGAGGGTCTTTGATAGGAGTAGGGTTCACAGGAACATAATGCCCTGAGAACACTTGTCGTGGGTCGTGGTCTTCGCCATTTACTGTTGCATCAGGGTCGCAGTTGAGTGTGTTGAGTAATGAGTAGTCTACTAAGTGTGCGAGATCATCAAGTGTTTTTACCATATATATTCCCTGTATAACAAATAATTTTTCAAAATTATACACTTCTTTAGTAGGTTGAAACTTAATAAAAAAACTATATTTTTATCCCTATTTAAAGTTTTTATTTAGAACTTGTTAGGCTCTCTTTTTAAGCTCTAGTCTGTCATACATTTGAAGCATATTTACATAGTCTTTATGGAGTGTTACGTCTGTTAGAAGTACTTCACCATCTAAAACATTAAGTGCTTTTCGAACAACTTCTCTACCATAGATATTGTAAAGTGCTTCCTCATAGTTAGAAAATTCTAATTCTGACTCTTCCATTTTAACAAGCTCCACTATTACAGAGCCAAATTTATTAGCTCCGTACTCAAGTAGTTCAAGTGCTTCTTCTGTTTCGCCAAGTGAAAATAGAACCTGTGCTTTAAACTCTCTAAGTGTAAAGTTGTTTTCAAATATAACACCAATGTACTTCTCAATGTTAAGAGTTTCTTCTAGTTGTTCTATCTCTATCATCACATCTTGTGGATCGTAATCTTTATAGTTTAAAACCATATCTCGAATGAGTTTTCCATTATTTTTATTGTTATAAATCAAATCTTCGATAGGGTAAACTTCTGAAACACTTGGTACTATCATTTGACAAGAGTAAAAACCAAGGTAGTTATACTCTCGTATATAACTCTCTTTACCCATTGTGTCTAAAATACTTGTAAGGTAAGTGTGCTCTTCTTTTGTACTACTTCCTGTATAAGCCCAAGGAGAGTACTCAAAACTTTTTACACTACTTAAAAAAGGAAATCCTAGTTTACCATTTGAGTCAATGAAATGTGACTCTAGGTTAAAACTATCGGCTACTAAGTCCATGTCGAAAGTAGGAACTTCAAAACTATCTAAGTTATCTAAAGATCGCCCCTGCATAAGTTCTGTCATAGTACGCTCTAAAGAGACTTCTAAGATAGGATGTGCTCCAAAAGATACAAAAAGAGTAGATGTCTTAGGGTTTATCAATGAGATGGCAGTTACGGGAAACTTTCCACCAAGAGAAGCATCTAAAACTTCTACTACATAACCAATGTCACGTAAACTTTGTACGTCTTTACTTACTCTAGTGAATTTTTCTACAATTTCATCTGGAAATTTTGGCAGAGCATAGCCATTTTTAATAATGTCTATTTTTGCATAACGCTCAAAAATCTCGCTTAGTGCTTGAACTTGAGCTTCCTCTGGTGTATTTCCTGTTGCTAAACCATTACTTACATAAAGGTTACTTAGTATGTTCAGAGGAATGAAAGTCGTAGTCTTATCACTATGTTTAGTAAAGGGTAGGGCAACTATTTTATCTTCATAGTCACTATTAAAGTCAACTAAATCTTCATCAGCGAGGTGGCCTGTAGGATTGTAGATACTATGTAACTCTTCGTTTAGATACTCTCCTCCAAACTCAAATGCTACTTCATCAGGATAGTATTTTCTTTGAGGAAGATGAAAGTCTATAAAAAAGTTGTTGGTTTGAAGTCTCTCTATATACTCACCCAAAGCACTAGCCATTGAAGCTTCTGAAACAATACCCTTCCCATTAGAGTAAATATGTCTTGAAGCTTCCATTGAAGTAAGATTTACAGAAAAACAGTTTGATAGTGGGTGCTTTTCCTCTGAAAAAGTAGTCTCACATCCAACCTCAGATAATGTATTTTTCATTTTTTTTAGAGATTCTTCTAATGAAGCATCTTTAGAGAGAAGTCTCATGGCTATTTCCTTGTATAATATATAAGTAGATTATAGCCAATAAATTTGAGTTTGTTTTTAAAAATGCTTTTGCTCATTCTTTAACGGTAGAATACAAAAATATGTTACCTATCTTTGTATTCTTTTTAGTTTTACAATGGTATCTAATCTTTGAAGTTTTCAAAGCTAAAAATCGGCTAGGGTAACATGTTTTCTTGCTAAGATTTGTTATATTTTTTGTCCTAAAAGTGGATATTCACTCACAGGGGTGTTTCTTCTTCGTCAGCTGCTTTAA
>Ga0256826_1000898_pt1 | contig 18493 bp, 20 predicted proteins | sample CV79metaG_FD_185975 | JGI IMG/M metagenome (GOLD analysis project Ga0256826, IMG submission 185975) | Hydrothermal vent microbial communities from East Pacific Rise, Pacific Ocean - CV79 | ecosystem: Environmental > Aquatic > Marine > Hydrothermal vents | place: Pacific Ocean: East Pacific Rise...
TCATTCTGATTAAAGCCAAAAATATCTTGAAGTGTTTGCTTATTCATCACTATCATATCATTTGACTCTAGCTGCGTTTTTGACTGAAAAGTATCTACAATATCAATTTTTTTCATACTTCCATCTGCTTTTATAAAATTAAAGTATGTTGTATAATAACTACTTTGAAGTACTCTTTTTACACCTTCTCCAATGAGCATAGAAGTGTCACTTAAACTCTCTGTTTCAAGTATATGAGATAAAGTATCTCGGTGAGAAGATTCAAACTCATCTACACCCATTAGAGAGAAGTATACTCCCGCCTTTTCAAAGTAATAGTAACCCCATACACGACCAACAGCATCATTTACTCCCCTAATCTCTAAGAGTTTCAATGTTAAACTATCATCAATTGTACTATGCATTCCAGCTCGTCTGTTTTGGACAATGATATCAGGCAGAGAATCAAGTGTTAAATTTAACTCATACTTCATAGAGTTTGTAATAAAAAACATCGAAGCAAGAAGCCATGTTAAAAAAGTAAGAACAATAAAAACAAAAATATTTTTAAATATATTTCTATGTATATAATTTATAGCATACTCTACTAACTGAAAATTCATTTTACTGCTCTAATTTTAGAATCTGATATAACATAAGTAGCATTAGCATACTCCCTTAAAGCTGCATCTATTGAGTATATTTCAAAAGTACTACTAAGAGTTCTATGTCTAATAAAACTATCTTGAGAAATAGCTAAATCAGGTAGACCTACAAGAGAGACAAAAGATTTTTTCACTTTTAAATTCTCAGAACTTATAGTATAGTATGAGTCTAAATAGTAAATTTCTACTAGCATTAAAATCAGTAGGGATAAAAATCCACTAAAATATAATTTTACTTTTTTATTCATCAAGCTTATAGACTATTTTTGCATCTATCTCATCAAAGGTCAATACTTTTTTTGCTCTATGATCTAACATAAATCTTTTAGCACTTTTTATATCTTTAAAAGCTATTATCTCATTTCCCATAGGCCCATAAACATCACTGCCAAGAGCAAAAAAAGCACTTTTAGCATTTATCGTCTTTTGAGTATAGTAGTCTTGAACAAGAATGTCTGTTATTCCTTCTCTATTATCGAAGTAAAATTTCATCATATCTTTTATACCATCAAAAGAGAAAGATTTTTCATCATAATTTATACGACTTACCCATGTTGGATATTTATATAAAAACATTCCACATATAGGGCATTTGTCATCTTTTGTGACTGTAAGTTTGTCATAAACTTTTTCATGCTTATTAACTCGTTTTATATCCCAAAGATATAAAGATAGAGCTTCAAAGTGCTTTTCATTTAAATTTTTACATAAATTTTCTGAGAGAATTGATTTTTGCATATCAGAATAAGAGTTGAAATTAAGTGGGTCTATTGTTTTGCAACGTATATTATAAATTTTTTCACCCATTGGGTAGATTTTTTTTTCTTTTATAGTTTGTGAAGTAGTTGGATAAGAGAAAAGAGTAAGTGTTGTTAAAAAAAGTAAAAATAGTTTAGAGAACATCAACAAAAACCTTAAAGTAAATTAGAGTAGATGTTACCTAAAAATTGTTAAAAAAGTGTTAAGAGATACGAAGAAGCATTAATCTTCTAATAAAAAGTATAAGTAGTGAAATTGCTAAAATTTTAAAGTCTATCTCACTTGCTATATGAATATTTTCAAATGTATCACTCTGTGTTGCTTCTATACCCAAAGCTTGCATTGCAAGTATTTTTGGTGCATAAATACTACTAAACATCAAAGATGAGAAGATGACTGTTACAGCTGATGCAAAAGAGACTGCATCACGTTGCCCCATTTTGTATTGAGCTACTTCATATATAGCGACAAAAGTAGCTAAAAAATATATCCAATACGAAAAACGATGAAAAATTTCACCCATAATAATACCAGCATTATAGTTGTCCATTAACATTCCAACTAAAATCACATCTGTATTAAAAACTACTGGTGCGACTATGGCACCAAGAACAATAACTGCACCAAAAGAAGCTGCCAAAACTACGAAATAACTAAAGTCAACATACATATTTCTCTTCAATTTTAAACCTTTATAGTAAAACCTCTATCAAAACTGCTCAAATCTTTGTAGAATTCTAAACTCACAAATTTCTTCTCTTTTAAATAGTTCCGTATTTTATCTTGTTGGTCATAACCCATCTCACAGCTAAAAAATCTAATCTTTTGACTTAAGACTTCATCAAGGAGTTTTTGAATGATTTCATCCCCTATTTCTCCACCAAAAAGTGCATTTTGTGGTTCATATGACAGATTTTTTTCCAAGGATTCATCATTTGCTATATAGGGAGGATTTGATACAAGATAGTCTACTGTTTCATTTATAGGTTCTAGTAGTGATCCTAAACGCAGCTCTATTCTATCTTGAAGATTAAATTTTGCTATATTTATCTTAGCAATATCTAAGGCATTTTGAGAGATGTCAACTGCTATGAATTTTGCCTGTGTAAAGTGACGAGCTAGCATAATGGAGATAATACCACTACCAACACCAACTTCTACAAAAGTAATAGCTGCGTTTTTATCTGGATAATTTTTTATAACTTCATCTATAAGTAGCTCTGTTTCAGGACGAGGAATCAAAGCACCTTCTGCTATATAAAACTCTTCACTATAAAAACTGACACTATTTGTTATGTACTCAAATGGTTCATTTTCAGCCCTGCGTTTTGCCCACTCTAAAAGATTATCTGCGTTTTGGATTTCTGTATTTTGATTTGTGATTAGCCAGAGTTCATCTACTTTTAGATGAGCCATAAGAAGTAGTTGAGCCTCACGAGAGGCTCTTTGTATAGTTGGTTTTAGGAGGTTTGTGATTTGTAAAAGTACATTTTTTACTAAAAGTTTATTCAATTGTCGCTACTTTTTTACTGAAAGTATAGCTAATTTAAACTATACCTTCTGTATATCAACACCGAGTTCTTTTAAACGTTCAAGGACTGGTGGGTGTGTATAGTGAAAAAAGATATAAAGAGGATGAGAGAGAGGAAAACTTTTATTTTCTTTTACAAGTTTTGTAAGTGCATTTGCTAGCTCAATTGCTCCAGCTGGTCCACCTAACTCACTTCCCATTTTATCTGCTTCATACTCATTATGACGACTTACTATTCCCATGATTGGCATCATTAAGAAGCCAAGAACAGGCATAAAAAGCATAAGAAGTATCATCATTACATAAGGTTCTTGACTCAGCCCCATCTCAAGATAAAGATCTTCTGGAAGATTTCCAAAAACAGCGAACATGCCAAGAAGCATTGCACCAACAAGAGCAATATTTTTATAAATATCTCCATGTGCAAAATGTCCTAGTTCATGTCCTAGAACCGCTAAAAGCTCTTTTGTAGTAAGTTTTTCTATAAGAGTATCAAAAAGAACAACTCTTTTTGCCTTTCCAAATCCTCCAAAATAAGCATTTAGTCTTGCATCACGTTTACTAGCATCACTTACAAATACTCCAGAGCTTACAAATCCTGTTTTGTCCATAAGTTCTTTTATTTTGTCATCTAGTTCTTCATCTTCAAGTGGAGTAAGTTTATCAAAGAACATTGCTCTAAACGCAGGGTAAAGCATATTTATAAGTATAACAACACTAAAAATAAATATAAAACTCCATAACCACCACAAACTAAAGTTTGAAATAATCATATAAATTCCCCAAACAACTAATGAACCAAAAACAAGAGTCATTATAAAAGAGATTAGAGTATCTTTTATCCATTGTCCAAGAGTAGATTTATTAAACCCAAACTCACTATCAAGAACAAATTTTTCATAATAAGAGAAAGGAAGAGATACGATAGAGTTGATAACAATAAATCCCATTACAATTGCAATATTAAGAAGGGCTGCATTTTCAAAAAAGATATTTGATTGAAGATAGTTTATACCAACTCCCATCCATGCAATAAAAAAGAGATAATCTATAAAAGATGAGGCTATGCTCATTTTTTCTTTAGCAACACCATATTGTGCAGCTTTTAAAAAATCTGCAGCACCTAAAAGAACTGCTGGCTTTCTCTTCTCTTCATTAATATAACCTATCTGCATTACACTAGTATAGATTGAAATTAAAACATATAGTGTATATATGCCCATTATTGTCATTAACATTTAACTACCTTATTTTACCTATTTTAGAGGTACCTTTTTTATACTATCTTCTATTTTTATACTATCATCAACACTTGAATAAGTATTAAATGCGACTACATAAACCACACCAATTATCAGTCCAGCCAAAATTACTGCCCAAACAACTCTTCTTTTTTCACCTTTTAGTGTATCGTAATCACTAATACTTTCTAAAGTTGGTTCACTCATCATTATATCCTTGTATTATACTTAATTTTAGAAATATTAGCAGATGATTTCTAATTTTCTTAATTATTTTAAAAGTAGTTTGACGATTTAAGTCTATTTTTTATTTTATTAAACCGTCATATAAAAACTATCTATTTATTTTAAATCTCAGGAGCACTTTTTTTCTCCTCTAAGATTAATATGTTATAATTAATTATTACGATATTTAAGGTCATTTAATGAAAGAATTTACTCTTTTTATATACATGTTTGTTTCATTTTTATTTGGAACTGATAAATATAAAATATTATATTTTAAATAAGAGTATTGTTGTGAATTATAAGCACCTCCGAGCTAAGATAATACTTACACTTCTCGCTACTAGTATCTTACTTATAATTGTTACAGAGTCATACCACTATCATATGCGTAAAGATGTTTTATATAATGTATCTATTGAAAAACTTTTAATTCTCTCAAAAACTATGCGAAATTTTGAAAAAGTGCAACTACAACTTTATAAGAGTAGATTTAAAAAAATAGAAAGAAACCAAAATATTTTAAAAGCTATCCAAAATTCTGATATTTCTATGCTAAGAGTAGAGCTAGATAGACTATCACTTTATTTTAAAGAGTCTAGCCCAAGCTTAAAGCATATTCACCTTTATGATAAAAATGGAAATCTATTTTACAGTGCTGATAAACAAGATAAATATTTGTATACCAATATTGTAAACAATGCTGTTTTAGTTGAAAGTATAAGAACTGACAAGTTTACAAAAGGGTATGTTTTAACAAAAAATAAAGGTTTCTATACTAGTTTCATCACTCCAATCAAACTAGATTCAAAGACGATTGGCTATTTTGAATTTGGTATTCAAGCAGATTCTCTTTTTAAAATAGCTAGTAAGGCTGGTAGATATAAATATGCTCTATATTTACAGAACAAATCAATAGAAGGTCAAAGAGAATTAGGAAAACTAGTATCATCAAACTCAAAGATTTTTAAGCAATTAAATATATCTCAAGATTTCATATATGAAAATGCTAACAAAAATATTGTAATATCTCATGGTGATAAATACTATCTCTTAACTCAATATGATATAGAATCATCTTTTCAAAAAAACTTTGCACAAGTTATCATGGCTTCAAATGTTACAAATTATGTAAATGATAACTTTTATAAAGCAATGTATATGGTTGGTGTTTCACTAATTGTACTCTTTGCACTTATAATTATTGTATATATAATTTTTACTAAACTTATAAATAAACTGAGCCGAGAAGAAGAGGAGTTACGTACTAAGCAGACTCAGATTCAAATTATTATGGATAATAGTGAAAGTTTGATCTCATTACTAGAAGATGAGAATCTAGTTCTTGTCAACAAACCTTTTTTAAAGTTTTTAAGTTGTAGTGATATGGGTATATTTATATCTCAGCATAACAATTTAAGTACTTTATTCATCCCTTCTGAAGATACTTTTAGTGCAAAAAATGCGCTAAATAACAGCACATGGATTAAGCAAATCAATTCTCTAGAAAAAGATAACCAAGTTGTTACTCTTAAACATCCCTACTTTGGGCTAAATTATTTCAGTGTTACTATTACAAATATTCCAGAACATCCTAAATCAAAAATAATTATTTTTACAAATATTACATCTATCTTTAAAAAATCAAAAAAAGACGAATATTTAGCATATCACGATAACCTAACAAAAATTTTCAACCGTCAATATTTTAATGAAATTGTCTCTCAAAATATCTTCAATGCAAGATATGATAAGAAAAAAGCAACTCTTCTTATGTTTGACTTAGACTTTTTCAAACGTATTAATGATACATTTGGACATCAAGTGGGTGATGATGTTTTAATTAAATTTACAGAGGTTATCTCAAATAACATTAGGACTAATGACCTCTTTGTAAGATGGGGAGGAGAAGAGTTCTTACTTCTACTTAATGATGCAACACGAGATACATCAACTACTGTTTCTGACTACCTAAGAACTAAAATCGAAAATACTGATTTCAAAGAAGCTGGTAAAATTACATGTAGTATTGGTGCTAGTGAATATCGAGAAGGTGATAATATTGACAGTTGGATAGAGAGAGTTGACAAAGCTCTCTACCAAGCCAAAACAAACGGAAGAAATAGAGTAGAGTTTATATAATATAATCCACTACTTTTGATTCTAAAGTTACACTCTTAATAAGTTCTACTACCTTTAAATGCTCTTCGTGAATTGCATAGGCAGTTAAGTCTTCTTTTGTTTTAAAAGTCGAGTATAAAGAGAGATCATAGGCTCTCTCACTTCTACCAAAATCAATTCCAACCTCTATAGAGTTTAACATCGGAATCAACCCTTCAAGGGCTTCTAATTTACTCTTAACCTTAGTAAGATTTTCATCTCTATTCTCATCTTTAAATCTAAACATTACTATGTGAACTATCATTATAAAATACCTTTCCAAAAATATTCAGCTATCACTACTATAAGAGCAATTCCTGCTAAATTTAAAATAACACCATACTTGAGCATAGTTTTTACATCTACGACACCACTACTCATGGCTATAGCATTTGGTGGGGTGGCAATTGGTAACATAAAAGCATAACTAGCACACAGTGTTGCAACCATCATAAAGAGTGTAGTATTTATACCCGTCTGTTCTGCAACAGAGTAGATAACGGGCAACATAATCGATATAAGGGCTGTGTTTGAAGTTATCTCTGTAGTAAAGGTAATCAAAGCTGCGACCGATAAGAGTAAAAAGAGGGGTCTTAACTCTGTCATAACTATCAAATATGATGCAACTTCTTCAGCTAAACCTGTTGCACTAAAAGCTTTTGCAATTGAAAAACCTGCTCCAAAGAGAAACATAATTCTATAAGGAATATTATTTTTATCTTCCATCCAGTCTAATACATTAAATGGTGGCACAAACAAAATCAATCCAATTCCAAGTAGTATACCCGGTTCACTTAAGCCAAGTCCACCCCAGTACGGTTGCATAGGTGCATTTAAAAGAAGTAATATAATTAGGGCACCCATAAGAAAAAGTATCTTTTTTTGATCCTTATTTAAAGATGCTTTTTCTGCTTTTCTTTGAACTGGTGCATTTTTCACACCAATACTAAGAATTAAACTCACAGTAATCAACATCAAAAGAGATAAAGGAGCTACCATCCATATCCATTGAAAGAATGGTATAACTTCCATTCCATGCTCTTGCATTACACCTAGAAGAATCAGGTTTGGAGGTGTTCCAATAGGTGTTAAAATACCCCCTACACTAGCCCCATAAGCTACTGCTAAAGCAAAACGCATCTTAAGTTTTACATCTTCTGTTATAAAAAGAGCTATAGACATTAATAAAAGTGCTGTTGTTGTGTTTGAGAGAATTGAACTTAGAAGTCCTGAAGTCAATGCAAGAGAAAATATCATAGCCCTTGGAGTATTTGGAAAGAATCCTAATACCTTATCCGCAATCCAGATATGTAATTTACTTTTTTCAACTGCAATAGCAAGTAAAAATCCACCAAGAAAAAGGAATATAATTGGATTTGAATAATTTACTGCTGTAGTTTTTGTATTGAGTATATCAAAAGCAGGAAATAGTATTATTGGTAATAAAGAAACAACAGCTAAAGGAAGTCCTTCATTTGTCCATAAGGTTACTAAAAATGCAATTAGACCAAGTAATGATGCCTGTGTTGTATTGAAGATATTTATAGCGATCCCAAAAGTTATTAACCCTATCACTATTCCTAATGCTATCTTTTTAATCTGATTCATATCTTTTATCATAATGTATCCTTAATTTGAAAGTAAATCTTTTAAACTCTCTTGAGGACTTTTTCCCTCAAGCATCTCATATACTTCTTTTGCTATTGGTAAATATAGCTTTTTTTCTTGTGAAATTTTATGAAGTGCATAGCTAGTACCAATACCCTCTGCAACTTCACCTAACTCAAGTAAAATTTCATTCTGTGTTTTTCCAGCAGCTATACCTAAACCAACACGAAAATTTCTGCTCATTGTAGAACTAGCAGTTAAAAACAAGTCACCTGCTCCACTAAGACCTAAAAAACTATCTTGTTGCGCACCATAAGTAAGACCAAAGCGTTGCATCTCTACTAGACCACGTGAGATCAAAGCAGCAGCTGCGTTTTTACCAAGATTTAAACCTTCACATATTCCAGCAGCAATAGCAATTACATTTTTATATGCACCTGTTATCTCTGCACCAACAACATCACTTGATGTATAAGCTTTGATAAATGAGGGAAAAAGATTTGATAGTTCTTGAGCAGTTTCTTGTGATGTTGAGTTAATAACTAAAGCTGTCGGAAGAGATGAAAGAACTTCAACTGCAAAAGAGGGACCTGAAAGATATGCTATATTTTCATCTGGAACATACTCTTCATATATCTCATTTAAAAATCTACCACTACTCGCTTCTATACCCTTTGATGCAACAAGCACTTTTTGGTTTTTAAAAATAAAATTTTCTTTTAGCCAAGATGATATCTCCTGTGCAGGAACAGTTATAACAAGGTACTCACACTCAAGAATCTCTTCTAAAGAGACAAAGTTAGCAAGATCTCTTGGGGTTCTTGATGTGATGACAACATCACTTTTTTCACTAAGAGCAAAGGCTAAAGCACTTCCCCATTTTCCAGCTCCAATTACACCAACTTTCATATGCACTAACTCCCTATAAGATTTTTAAACTCATCAATATCATTTTCATAACCAACAACTACTAAGGTATCCCCACTCTGTAAAACATGATGTTTCACTTTTGAAGAGTAGATAAATTCATTTTTCATATCTTCATGCATAAGTGCTACAACAATAACACCACGATACCTACTCCAATCTATACTCAAAATTTGTTCATCTTTTATTTTACAGTTTTCGCCTATTTTAATTTGTGCAACTTTAAGGTCATTTTCTTCAAATAAGATATTATTTAAAACATTATTTGAGATGGGTAGTTCTAACATATTTGTAATGATATCTGCCGTTGTTTCAACAATTGGTATCACTTTATTTGCCCCAGCCATACTCAATTTATTTGCATTCTCTTTGTTTGAAGCTACTGCAATGATTGTTAAGTCTGTAAAAAAAGCACGCAGAGAGATTGTAAGGAAAATATTTTCAGCATTATCTTCTAGTGCACAAAAAGCCACTGATTTTTTCTCATCTATAGAGTTCTCAATACTTGACCAATCATCACTTAAATCAAATTTTTCACCTTTAGTCCCTTCTAATGAAAAATGTCTTACCTCTTCATACTCATCCACAACATTGTAGGCAATTTCTGAAGCATAATTATTTAAGCCAAATACTAAAGCAGTTTTTTTATTTATAGTCACTTCATGAACCTTTTTTGTTGAGATGTATCTCAAACTCATTTATAAATACTTTATATCCAACTGCAATAATATAATCACCTATTTCTAATAGTGTACTATCTATAGGATTAAAGAAAAATCTATCATTTTCACTTTTATATATTCCCAAAACTATCACTCTAAAATCTCTATTTCCAAGCATACCAACAGTTGAAAAATTACTCACAACACGCTCTGTCAAAAAAATCTCATCAATTCGTACATGATTTGACTCACGTCTTAATTGATGAATTACTTCAAATGCGACAGGTTTTCCAACGAACTCTTTTGTAATCAATCCAACTAACTCTTGTGGATAAACTATTCTATTGATCCCTGCAAATTCTAATTTTTTCCGGTTTGAGTTACTCATAAGAAGAGATAGTATAAATAAATCTTTATGAATTGAGCGAACAGTAAGGGCTGTATAAACATTTTCAACATCATCTTCACGAAGTGACAGTACTGCTTTTACCTGTTTTCCTATATCGATATGAAGTTTTGAGTAACTATTAACATTTCCAGGATTATATGGTAAAACTGTTATTCCATCCTGTTTTGCATTAGCTATTCTCTTTTCATTATCATCTAAAACTACGACATTATTATTATGTTTTAAAAGTTTTTTTGCCACCTCTCGTGCTACTTGTTCATATCCACAAATAAGATAGAATTTTTTAAGCTTTGATAGATCCTCTATAGTTTTAACTTCCCGAATTTCATCAAGTCTTTCTGTAAATGCAGAAACAGCTAAAGATGTTGTAAAAGCCAAGACTGCAATTCCTGCTATTATAACAAGCATAGCAACAACTCTTCCCTCTTGGGTTACAGGAGTAACATCACCATATCCTACTGTAGATATAGTTACTATCGACCAGTAGACTGCTTCAAAAAGTGTATTTATAGGGGAGCTAGGATTATTTGCTTCCATAACATATATAAGAATACTTGAGACAAATATAACAATAGATGCAAACATTGCAAGAGTTAAAAATTCAAACTTTTTTGTACTAAGTACACCGGCAAGCGTTTGAAAACTTTTGGCATAACGAAAAAGTTTAAACACACGAAATAGAATAAAAATACGAAGAAGACGAAGTTCATGAAAAAATGGTAGAATTGCTAAAAGGTCAATTATTGCTCTAATTGATGAAATATACTGAAACTTTACTTTTAAAATCTTACGAAAGGCATGAGTAAGATTTATATCATTTGCAAGAAAAGTATCATGGTCAGCACGATTAACTATGATTTCACTTATACTTGAACTCACCCAGAAACGCAGCACATACTCTATAAAAAATATAATTGAGATTACATAACTACTAAAAAATAGTAAATAATCATTTACATGATATTTTACTTCTCGTATTAGTACTGCTACACTTATAAATATAAGTGTAATCATCAAAAGGTCTACATATTTTTTATATTTATGTTTATCATTTTCAAGAAGATTGTAGAAGAATTTTTTTCTTGCTTGATAGCGTTTAGATGTTTGTAAAAAATATGCAGCATCTACTATCAACTGTTTTATCATTCTGTTTAGCCTAACTTAGCTTTTAAAGTTTCATTTACAGCTTGAGGATTTGCACTTCCTTTAGAAGCTTTCATAACTTGACCAACAAAAAAGCCAAAGAGTTTATCCTTACCACCCTTATACTGCTCTACTTTTTCAGGATTTGCAGAAATTATCTCTTCACACATAGCTTCAATAGCACCTGTATCTGTCACCTGTTTAAGACCTAAACTCTCAATAACTTCATCAACCTCTTTATCATTATCCATTAAATAATCAAGAACTTCCTTAGCCGCTTTTCCACTTATTGTTTGATCTTCTATTCGTTTAACTAAAGTTCCAAGTTTTTTTGCCTTTACAGGAGTATTTGTAATATTTACATCACCTTTAAGACGTGATTGCAATTCAACTGTAAGCCAAGTAGCTGCGTTTTTACCAGTGATTCCCTCTGCCATCATCTTTTCAAAAAAGTGAGCCATCTCAACATTAGATGTAATAACATCTGCATTATAAATACTAAGCCCAAACTCTTTTATAAATCGCTCTTTTTTAGCATCTGGAAGTTCTGGAATCTGAGAATATTTTTTAAACATATCATCAGTGATAACAGCTTTAAGTAAGTCTGGCTCTGGAAAATAACGATAATCTGCCGCTTCCTCTTTACCACGCATAGAACGAGTCTCTTGTTTTACTTGATCAAAAAGACGAGTCTCTTGACAAATTTCTTCATCATAAAGACCATCTTCCCAAGCTTCACTTTGACGAGCAACTTCAACTTCTATAGCTTTTTCAATGAATTTAAAACTATTTATATTTTTAATCTCTACACGAGTATAAAGTTTTGTATCACCTTTTGGTCTAATAGATACATTTACATCAACGCGAAATGAACCCTCTTGCATATTTTCATCACCAATGTTTAAATAACGAATAATAGAGTGTAATTTTTTAAGATAAAGTACTGCTTCTTCAGAACTTCTCATATCTGGCTCTGTAACAATCTCTAAAAGTGGTGTTCCTGCACGATTTAAATCTACTTTAGATATATCACCATCATGAATATTTTTACCAGCATCCGCTTCAATATGTGCAAAACCTACACGAATAGTTTTAGATGTTCCATCTTCAAAATCAATATCTAAACTACCATTTTGTATAACAGGAGTATAAAATTGTGTGATTTGATAAGCAGTAGGGCTATCTGGATAAAAGTATGATTTACGATCAAAATAAGAAGTACGATTAACAGTAGCTCCGATAGCAGTACCTAGCATAACAGCTTTTTGTAAAACTTCTTGATTTAAAACAGGTAAAGCACCAGGAAGTGCCAAACAAGTAGGACAAGTATTTGTATTTTGTTTATGATTAAAACTCGTAGCACACGAGCAAAAAAGTTTGGTTGTTGTGTTTAGCTGTACATGAACTTCAAGACCTATAACTACTTCAAACATAGATTTCCTTAAGTATATAATTAATAATCATCTATTTTAGCAAACTTTAGCTTTTATATCTCATAAACTAGCTTGACTTATTTTTAATTTGATTAAACTCTTTAATTTGGGTATAATAGTAGTACGATAAATATAGAAAAGCCAACCTTGTTGTGAAGCAAGCACGGAAAGTTATGGGTCTCAAGCTAGATCGCCAGACTACCAAATGTTATTTATACACTGCATTTTTTTCTTTACTTATCATAATAAAATTCCAGTTAAACGGAGGATATTATGAAATACTTTACCACATTTCTAATCACAATCTTTTTATCTTCAAGTCTAATCGCGAAAGATAGAACAGAGCAAAAGTCAGATTTAGAGTTTAAGAGCATTAGTTATGTCAATAACTCTATTCCAACACTTAGTATAGATTTATCATCAAAAGAGTTTAGTAAATTTGATTTTATTATTGCTTATGCAAACAACTATTTTCAAATTCAGAAATCTTTAGTAGATAAACAACAAAGAGAGCATCTATATCTTGGGTTTAATTATCGATTTTAACTTTTAGTACTCTTAGAGTAGATCTTTTCAAGTAAACTTGTCTGTTTTTTTGCTTCTTCTAATCTCTGTCTATTTATAGAAAAAGAGTCAAGAGTAAGAAGTAAAAACAGAGAAACTATTATGAAAAGTAGTGTTGAGAAGATTGCGATAACTATGCCAAAAAGCATAGTGTTTTTAAATACTAAAAAAGTACCAAAAAGGATGATTCCCCAAGATACTCCTTGCAAAAAGCTTATGATTTTATCATATAAATCTTTTTGCATAAGTGTGCTAAGACCTAGTGATCTTCAACAGCTACTGCACCACCAAGGTAAACATATGTAAGCATCATAAAGATAAACGCTTGTAAGAATGCCATGAAAGTTAAAAGTGCAAATGGAATCATTGGAAGTAACCAAGGTGCAAGCATCAAGATTACCATTAAGAACATATCATCACCTTTTACATTTCCAAATAAACGGAAAGATAAAGACACTAAACGTGAAAAGTGAGAAACGATTTCAATTGGGAACATTAACCAATATAACCACCAAACTGGACCTAAAAAGTGCTTGAAATACTTAACAACACCTTGACGACGAATACCTTCAAAGTTATAGTATACAAATACAACAAGTGCAAGTGTCAAAGGCATCTCAAGAAATGCAGTTGGAGCTTCAAAACCAGGAATAACACCGATTAAGTTAGCAATACCAACAAATAAACCGATAGTAGCTACAAGTGGAAGATAACGACGAGCAGGTTCTCTACCCATAACATCCGTACCCATTTGTAAAACACCACCTATATATGCTTCCATAAGGTTCTGTGTTCCTCTTGGAACTGTCTGTAAATTTGACATTGCAACTTTAACTAATAGTAAAGCGATACCTGCTGAAAGCAACATGTGTGTTATATAGATAAAAGTCTTATCGTGTGTAATTAGACCGAAAAACGTAAACAATTCTGGCATAGAATAGCTCCCTCGCATTAATAAATTACGAAATTATAGTCAAAGTTGCATTAAATTATTCTAAGTTTGCTACAATTCTCTTAACAAATATTTAAATTTATATTGGAGAAACTATGAATATATTAAAATCCATCACTTTAATTAGCCTTTCAACAGCCCTTCTTATCGCTGCTCCTCAAACAAAAAAAGAGAAAGAGGTGAAGAGTGCCATCAAACTTGGTAACCAAAGTTCTAAACTGCTAATTCAAACTCTTGGTAAAAATATGAAAAGAGAGATGAAAAAAGGTGGACAGATGGCTGCCTTTAGGTTCTGCTCAAATGAAGCATATAGTATCACTCAAGAAGTTAATCAAGAGCTTCCAGATGGAGTAGTTGTTAAAAGAATCAGTGAAAAGTATAGAAACCCAGCAAATGCACCCAAAGCAGATGAGCTTGCAGTACTTGAGTCGTTTGAAAAGCTTCAAAATGCAAATGTTATACTACCAAAGTATCTAATTCAAAAAATTGACAATAAAACTTTTAAATACTATAAGCCCTTAGTTATCAAGAAAAAAGTATGTCTGAAGTGTCATGGAACGATTAAAGATATAGATATAAAACGAGCAATTGCCGAACATTATCCACTAGATAAAGCACTTGGATATAAAATGAATGATTTAAGAGGGGCAATAGTTGTCACAATAAAAACTAAGTAGCATCTGCTACTTAGCAAACTCTATAGCTCTACTTTCACGAATAACATTAACCTTTATTTCACCAGGGTACTGAACTCTTTCTTCTATCTCTTTAGCAATCTCCCTTGCCATTAAAATAGACTCATCATCATTAATAAGTGTTGCATTAACTATTACTCTGACTTCTCTTCCTGCATTTATTGCATAAGCCTGCTTGACCCCTGAATGAGAAGAAGCAATCTCTTCTATCTCTGTCACTCGCTTTAAGAAAGACTCCAAAACTTCACGTCTTGCACCAGGACGAGCAGCTGAAAGAGCATCGGCAGCACAAACAGCTCCACACTCTATAGAGTGTATCTCTTCTTGTCCATGATGTGCAAAAATAGCATTTATCACAACTTCACTTTCATTATAACGACGACACACTTCTGCACCTAAATCAACATGATTTCCATCATGGTCATGAGTTAGTGCTTTTCCTATATCATGTAGAAGACCTGCTCTCTTTGCTAAAATAGGATCACCACCCATTTCAGAAGCCATAATCCCAGCAAGATGTGCAACTTCAAGTGTATGTGCAAGTGCATTTTGTCCATAACTTGCTCTATAACGAAGACGTCCTATCAGTTTCACTAAATCAGGGTGCATAACGCCTAAGTCCATGTTAGCAATTAGCTCTTCACCTTCTGCTAAAATTTTTGACTCAAACTCATTACTTACTTTAGCAAATATCTCTTCAATTCGAGCAGGTTGAATTCTTCCATCTTCAATAAGAAGTTGAAGAGTTTTTGTTGCTATTGCTCGTCTATAAAGGTTAAAACTACTAACTAAAATAGCATTAGGAGTATCATCAATAATAATATCAACACCTAAAAGTGTCTCAAGGGATTTAATATTTCGTCCCTCCTTACCAATAATACGTCCTTTTAAATCATCACTATCTAAATGTACTAAGTTTGTTAAACGTTCACTTGCAAACTCACCAGCAAAACGACTTGTAGCTTGAGATAAAATATAGTTTGCTTTTCTTTCACCATCTTCTCTCGCCTGATTCTCATAGCGTCTAACGATATGTGCTACCTCACCACGAGACTTTTCTTCTATCTTTTCAAGAAGAACTGATTTTGCTTCTTCTTGTGTCATTCCTGCACTATGTTCTATAGCATGGAGTGCTTCATCTATCTTCTTTTCATACTTTGCTTTGAGTGAAGCCAAAGATTTTTCATTTCTCTCTAAATTAACTTTTATAGCTTTTACAGAGCTATTTTGTGCCTGAAGTTTACTCTCTTCATTATGCTTAAACCTTGAAAAACTATTCTCTTTTCTTATTAGTTCATCTTCACGTTGATGAAGGTCAGCTTTTGCACGTGATTTAGCACTGTCAAACTCTTTTTTAGCTTCACCTTCAAGTTTACTAACCTTAAGATGAGCTCTTTCTATTAGTGATTGTGCTTCATTTTCTATAGCACTCGCTTTTGCTTTAGCTTGTTGTGTATAGATATCAAAATTTGCATTTGTTAATTTTTTTGAGATGAAAAATCCGACAACACCACTAACTATGGCTGTTCCGCCACCTAGTAGTATTTCATTAAACATCTTATTTCCTATTATTTTTTAAATATAACTTTTTATTTGGTGTTAGAAGTAAATCACATGAGATATCATATGAATCACATAAAAATTCTTTTGTATAACAGAGAGTTGGTTGTATAAATATTATATATGGTTTCTTTTTTAATTTAGCAAAGAAACGATCATACATTCCTTTTCCAAAACCAACTCTTTGTAAATTTCCATCAACCCCAACACAAGGTACTATAGCTATATCAATTTTATCTATTTTTCTATTTGTATTTCCCGCTTCAAAAATACCAAATCTTTTTTTCTTAAGCGGCAACCTAAATGGTACCATCTTAAAACTTTCTCCTTCCATAAATGGAAGATAAACATCGTTATTTTGTCTCATTTTTTTGATAACTTTTAAAATATCTGCTTCGAAGCTTAAAGGATAATAGAAAAGTATTTTAGCTCTTCTTTGACTCTTTAATATTTCTAATAAGTGCTTGCTTAAAAGAGAATTACGATAAAGTCTTGTTTGCTTTGGTAAATTTTTTATCTTTTTAAGAGATTTTTCTCTAAATATACTTTTTGTAAGAGTCATATTAAATCTTTATGGCTATAATTTTGAACATTTTACACAAAAATAAAAAACAGAGGCATACAACTCAATGACTAAAATACTTATTTCTTCTACACTACTTGCATTTTCACTCCTAATCCAAGCCTGTTCATCAGATAACAAAAACACTCAAGATGCTAACTCTATGGTTGCATCAAATGAGTATGTTCTAACAGGTTTAAATAAAACACAATATATCATTCAAAAAGAGCCTACAGGATTTAAACTCAAAGGGGCAGAAGGAAAAGTTATTTTACTTGACATCTTTGCTACTTGGTGTCCACCATGTCAAGCAGAAGCTTCACACCTAACATCACTACAAAAAAAGTATAAAGATGACTTAGTAGTTTTAGGAATAACAATAGAAGAAGGTATCTCTGACACAAAACTTGAAACTTTTAGAAGTGAACACAATGCTCAGTACTCTATGGTTAATTCTGCTGAAAATCGTCGTTTAGTTGATGCTGTTGCGAGTCAACTGAAAATTGGAAGAAGTTTTGGTATTCCTCTTATGGCACTCTATAAAGATGGTAAATTTTTAAACTTTTACCAAGGTGCTACAGAAGAAGAGTTTATAGAGAGTGATATAAAAAGAGCATTAGGAAAATAGATGTTTGGCTTTATAAAAAAATCTCTTAGTAAAACTGTTGCAGCAATTAAAACCGTTGCCCCAAAGAAAAAAATCACTTTTACTAAAGATGAAATGGAAGATATCTTACTAGAAGCAGATGTAGAGTATGCACTTGTAGAGATTATACTCAATGAAATTTATCAAACTAAAATAACACGTGATATTCTTCGATCAAAACTATTAGCAACTCTTTCTTATACTTCATACAACGAACCTGAATTTAATGCTCCTTTTGTAGAACTAATCATTGGAGTGAATGGAGCAGGTAAAACAACTACCATTTCTAAACTTGCACAGAGATATAAGAACGAGGGTAAGAAAGTAATTTTAGGTGCAGGAGATACTTTCCGTGCTGCGGCAATAGAGCAGCTTACCTTATGGTCTAAAAGATTAGATATTCCCATTGTTGCTTCAAAACAGGGACATGATAGTTCTGCTGTTGCCTATGACACTATTGACTCAGCAAAATCTAAGGGCTTTGATAATGTAATAATAGACACAGCCGGTCGTCTTCATACACAAACAAACTTAGCAAATGAGCTAAAAAAGATAAACCGTATCTGCGATAAAGCACATCCTGGTTCTCCACATAGAACTGTTTTAATCCTTGATGGAACACAAGGAAATTCAGCAATTGCTCAGGCAAAAGCATTTAATGAGATGATTGGTGTTGATGGCATCATCATTACAAAACTCGATGGTACAGCAAAGGGTGGAAGTATCTTTTCTATCGCTTATGCTCTTGAACTTCCAATACTCTATATAGGAA
>Ga0256826_1000899_pt1 | contig 18486 bp, 18 predicted proteins | sample CV79metaG_FD_185975 | JGI IMG/M metagenome (GOLD analysis project Ga0256826, IMG submission 185975) | Hydrothermal vent microbial communities from East Pacific Rise, Pacific Ocean - CV79 | ecosystem: Environmental > Aquatic > Marine > Hydrothermal vents | place: Pacific Ocean: East Pacific Rise...
CTATAGAGAGAGGGAAACGCCTGGTCCCATTCCGAACCCAGAAGCTAAGCCTCTCATCGCTGATAATACTGCATCTTTCAGGTGTGGAAATGTAGGTCGCTGCCTAGTTATACAAGTCATTTTATCTTCATATTTGTAATAAATAATCTTACTCACATACAGTAGTATGCTTCGCAATATTCTTTATCACAACTATTTTGATTAAATAATTATAACTTTCATGTTACTTTTATTTTAAAAATATAATAAATTTATGACTTCATCATCTGCTATTTTGTTGATTTTAGCTTTATAGTGAAGTGTCTATTTCCCAAAAATGTTCTAATTTCTCAAAATTACTTTTATTTAAACGTTCTAAAAAATAATCCTTACTAACTTCTTTTGCTCCTAAAATGAAGTTTTATAACTTAGTATTTTTTTGGTATAAAATATAAATTATTTAAAAAATCCTTTTGTTTATTATACAAAGCTATAATACTTAAATTAAATTTTAAGGTTATATATGAAATATATATTAGCATTTCTAACAGCATTAATATTATTTACTGGATGTGCAGGGACTACTTATACGAAATCAATTACACATGGAAATATAGAAAATTCAAATATAGTAATAAGAGCTATTGATGACAGTTTTAAATTAAAAGGTGAGTTTAAAACACCTTTTACAAGTGAAGTACATTATCATTCTATGAATATTAATGGAAATAAGATGATACATGGTTATGTGAAAGCTTTACAATATGATGCTAAGCATGTTCGTGTAAAAGTACCATATTTAGAAAATGAACTTTATGGTGTATTAGTTTTTGATAATGCAGATACTAGAGGAAGTGGTGTTGGTACAGAATCATATAAAATAATAATACCAAAGCCTTATGTTGATGCGGCTAAGAATGGGAAGATATCAGTTGTTTATGAGTATTATCATATTAAAGATGATAGTTTTGTAGATTTAAGTGAAGTTAAAAAATATCCTTGGATTTTATGGATATCAGATAAAGATATATTTAGATGAAAATACTAGCTTATATTTTATTATCTTCTATTCTTTTATATGCTTTTTCTAGTTCAGCTGATAATAACTCTACTAGATATTTTGGTGGACTAAGTGAAAATAAATTATTTTTACCACAGGCTACAAGTTATGCACCGATAGTAATAACAAAAGAAATTTTTACAGCTACAAATACAAAAGAAATGGATGCGGCCATAGATAAGCAAGAACTGTTTGATATTGAAAAAAAGATAATTGCCAAAGAATTTACTCAAAAAAATGCTGGACATCTTTTTGGTGGAATAAGTGAAATTAAGTTGAATTTACAGCCATAATATTTATTAGTCTAAGTATAAATAATATATATGTTACTAAAATACACATTATAATCTTTTTATTATAAATCTATAACTTATGAACTTATAATGAAAATCTTAAACAAATATACGAAAAAGTTATATTTCTCTAATAAATACTAATATTATGACATATATATATATTATTATAATCTTTTTAATCTGTTTGCATAATAAATCTATATATATTAAATAGTAAATTTTTATTAATTATTTTTGTTTACTATTTGTTTAAGAAAGAGTTAAAATATACTCCCCTATAATGTGTTTAATTTAAAATACTCGTAGGAGAGAAAATGAAAAGAACAATCAAATTAGCAGTAGTAGCTGCATTAGCTTTAGGTGCAACTTCTGCATTTGCAACAAATGGTTCAACGTTAATCGGTATTGGAGCAAAAGCTCGTGGTATGGGTGGAACAAGTATTGGTGTTGGTCATGGTGCTGAATCTGGAATTTCAAATCCTGCTTTAATTACTTCAATTAAGGGTAATAATGAAGTTTCTTTTGGTGGTACTATATTTATGCCAGATATTGATACTAGTAATGGTATGAATCTTGATACAAGTATGGGTGGAATGAATCCAGCTGGAACAAATCATGGTAATTTAGGTGGTACACAAACTAGTGATTCAGACTTTTTTGTAATTCCTGCTGTTTCTTTAGCTAGTAAAGTTAATGATAACTTTTACTGGGGTATTGGTATGTGGGGTACTGGTGGTTTAGGTGTTGATTATCGTGGTGATGCTTCTCACATGGAAATGGTTACAGCTTTACAAACTATGCAATTTGGTGTGCCTTTAGCATATACTACAAATGGATTTAGTATTGGTATTACTCCAATTGTTCAATACAGCTCTTTAGATATTAGCTATGTGCTATCAGCTCCATTACAAAATGCTATGCAAGATTCTGCAATTTTACAAGCTACTGGTGGAACTATGGGTTGGAGTGCTGCTTTAGCTGGTGGTATGCCAGGTGTATATGATGCTCGTATGAGTGGTCCAGTTACTATTGGTTCAGGTGTTGCACAAGATTTATCTTTTGGTTTTAATATTGGTATGGCTTATGAAATTTCAGGTTTTACATTTGGTGCTGTTTATAAATCAGAAATTAAATTTGATGTAGATGATCAATTAACTAATGCAATCAATCCAATGCTAAGAGGTACTGGAATGAGTTATACTCAAGATCAAATGGCTACACCTGAAGAATATGGTATTGGTATTAGTTATAACTTTAAAGGGCATACTTTAGCAATTGATTATAAAAATATTAATTGGGAAGATGCTGAAACATATAAAGACTTTGGTTGGGAAGATCAAGATGTAATTGCAATTGGTTATGAATATGATGCTGGAAATTGGGCTGTACGTTGTGGTTACCAATATGCAGAGTCTGCAGTTCAAGATAATACTGGTAAAGGGTTAGCTTTAGATGTTGTTCCTAATTTAACAAATACATTTAATATGTTAGGTTTCCCAGGTACTCAAGAATCTCACATAACTTTTGGTGGTTCTTATGTATTTAATGAAACAATTTCTATGGATTTAGCTGCTGTTTATGGTTTAGATAATGAAGTGTCTTATACAAACTTTTTAAGACAAGAGATTAAAACTTCTCATAGTGAAGAATCTTACTCTATTCAATTAAACTACGCATTCTAGAAAATATTTAAATTCTGCAAGTATCATCCTTTAAAGGATGATACTTTTTTATACAAAATCAAAAAAACATAAATTTTTATTATTTCATAGATAGATTTTATGATAGATTATTGTATAATCTAATTAATCAAAACCAAAAGGAAAATAATGTTAAAGAAAATAATAATAGGTCTTTCAGCTGTTTTAATGACTTCTATGTTTAGTGGTTGTACAATGATGAAAATGGGTACAACTTTTATGGGTTTCTCTTCTGAAACACAAGAGGCTTATGCAAAAATGATGGGTACAATTGGTGAAACTGGAGATCCTGCTCAAGCAATGATGAAAGAGTGGAGAGTTGCTGATGATGTTAGCGAAGAAGATGTATTTGAAGCAATGAAAGAATATGCTGGTGAATTCAACATGAGATATGTTGGTGAAAAAAATATGTTTAGAATTAAAGATGCAAAACCAAATCAAGTAGCACATGCTAGAATTGGTGAATTTTGTTCTTTAAGCATTGCTAAAAAAATGTTAGATCACTCTCGCTACTATGGTGGGTTTATGCCATGTAGAGTTATTTATGTTGAATATGGAAATGGTGAAAGATATTTAGTTTCTATGGATATGACACTTGCAATTTATGGTGGTACTGATAAAAAAGCTATTAATCCTGATCTTTTTGAAGATATGTTAAATGTTAAAAAAGCAATGGAAGAGATTCCTCGTATGGCAGCTTCTGGCGAATAATTCATAAATCTGATTTTCACGTTAAATACGTGGAAATCAATCCCTCTTCTTCTTTCGAGACCTTGAAAATTACTTCAGATAAAATACAGATTTATATGATATAATCCGTTAATATTTTTGTGATAATAGTATCACAAAAAATTTCAAATAAGGAAATTTATAATGAAAAAAATAATCGTATTGATTATATTGATAGCTGCTATGTTTATGGCAAGTAAGTCCACTATGGGTAAAATGGGTATGGCTTTTATGGGCTTTTCACCTAAAACACAACAAGCTTATGCTGATATGATGGGTGTTATTGGTGAAACTGGTGATCCTGCTCAAGCTATGATGAAAGAGTGGAAAGTTGCTGATGATGTAAGTGAAGAAGATGTATTTGATGCAATGAAAGAGTATGCTGGCGAATTCAACATGAGATATGTTGGTGAAAAAAATATGTTTAGAATCAAAGATCCAAAACCAAATCAAGTAGCACATGCTAGAATTGGTGAATTTTGTTCTTTAAGCATTGCTAAAAAAATGTTAGATCACTCTCGTTACTATGGTGGTTTTATGCCTTGTAGAGTTATCTATGTTGAGTATGGAAATGGTGAGAGATATTTAGTATCTATGGATATGGCACTTGCAATTTATGGTGGTACTGATAAAAAACCAATTAGTCCAGAACTTTTAGAAGATATGTTAAATGTAAAAGAAGCTATGGAAGAAATTCCACGTATGGCTGCTTCTGGTGAATAGGTTTTAAGACCTTTTCACCTTTTTAAAAGTAGTAAATTGTTACTACTTTTAAATCATTACTGCTTCTCGTTTACCCTCTTTTATTTCACCTATAAGATAAGAACCTTCAGCTTTTTGTAAAATAGTATTTACATTTTTATCTTCAACTACAAGTATCATTCCTACACCCATATTAAATGCTCTAAACATTTCATCTCTATCTACATGCTCAGAAATTAATTCAAAAATAGGAAGAACTTTTATAGAATCTTTTTTAACTTCTGCCATCAAATTTTCAGGAAGCACACGGGGTAAATTTTCTACTATACCACCACCTGTTATATGCGCCATAGCTACAATTTCATTTTTAAGAGCTTTAAATGTTTTTACATAAATATTAGTAGGCGTTAAAAGTGTTTCTATTAATGGTTTTCCATTAAAGTCTTTATTGAAATCTAAATTCATTTTATCAAATAAAACTTTTCTAGCAAGAGAGAAACCATTTGAATGTAGACCTGAAGATGGAAGTGCAATAAGTTTATGTCCTGCTTTTACAAGTGAAACTCTATCCATTTCTGATTTTTCTGCAACTCCTACAGCAAATCCAGCTAAATCATAATCATCTTTGCTATACATTCCTGGCATCTCGGCAGTTTCGCCACCAATTAAGGCACATTCACTTTGTTTACAGCCCTCAGCAATACCAGCTACTACATTTGTAGCAATTTTTACATCAAGTTTACCAGTAGCATAGTAGTCTAGAAAAAAAGATGGTGTACCAAAGTTACAAAGTAGATCATTTACGCACATTGCAACTAAATCGATCCCAACAGTATTATGTATGCCAGAATCAATTGCTAGTTTTAGTTTTGTTCCAACTCCATCAGTCGCAGCAAGCATAACTGGCTCTTTGAATCCAGTTGGTAGTTCAAATGCTCCAGCAAAAGAACCAATTCCTCCAAGAACACCTGGAATCTTTGTAGATTTAACTAATGGTTTTATATTTTCAACGAAACTATTACCAGCGTCTATGTCAACGCCAGCATCTTTGTAGCTTATTTGGCTCATGTGTAATTCCTAAATTAAAGTGCGAAATTATAGCATAAATGTTATGATTTATCTGCTGCCCCAAACATATCAAAATATAATCCATCTGCCCAGCCATAGATAGAATCTGCATTTGTTATGCCATCTTTTTTCCAATCTTCACTAGATACTGTACCTGCAAAATCAAAAGTTTGAGTAGATTTATCGTAAGAGTACTGAGTATAGATATATATAGCTTTTTCAGGCTCAATAGATATAGCTGAAAAACAAGTAGTAGTTGGAGGCTCCCATTTGAATTTCTTGGTTTTATTTATACGTTGAGCTATTCTTCTTCCTACATTAAAGCCCTCAGAATTTGATGTATTTCCTGATTTTGAAAAGCCCATAGGTCGGGCATCACCAGTGATAAATACGTCTTTTGCATCTATAGCCTCATAGGTTAATTGATTTATATGACCTTCCATCATATTTTTTGCATCTTTTGCTAATCCAACACGTTCTAAAATTTTAGCACCACGTACATGAGGATAAAAAGAAGCATCAGCAAATTCAAACTCATCAAATTCTGTAATTACTACTTTATTTTCTAAATCAATTTTATGTATAACGGAACCTGGAATATACTCTAAATAATCAGCATATAATTCATCAAAAGCACTTTGAAAACCTTTTTCTTTGATGGTAATTGTATTGTTTTCATCTAGTAATATAACTTTAGCATCTAATTTCTTTTGTTTAAAATAATCAGCAATTACACAGGCCCTCTCATAAGGTGCTGGAAGACAGCGGTAGTTCCCAGCTGGTACTGTCATGAGAAAATTACCACCTTTAAAGTTTAATACTTTATTTTTAAGAGTAATATGCTCACTCCCTGGTATAAATCCAGCTGGATACTCTTTACGGAGTCTATTCTCAAAAGTAATTGCTTCCAAATCTTTCATACCTTTTGTCCAGCGAGAGTAATCATAATCTATCCCAGGAGCAAAAACTAAGTAATCGTATCTAATATCACCATCGCTTGTTTCTAAAATCTTTTTATTCTTATTAAGTCCAGTTGCTGTTGCTTGGAAGTATGTATAGTTATAATTTCTTGCAGCTTGAAGATAATCATATGTTAAAAATTCTAATTTTACTTTATCTACTAACCAAAGATTGCTAAGTGGGCAAGATATAAATTCATGTCTTTGTTCTACTAAAATTATTTCAGCATTAGGAGCAAATATTTTTGTATTTTTAGCAATTGAAAGTCCAGACCAACCTCCTCCAACTACAACAACGCGAGTCTTACCAGTATCTGGAAGTGGTGCCATATATTGTAAATGTGTACGTGTTTGAGTATCTGTTTTTTTGTCAGGTTTTATTTCTGTTGCACCCATACATCCTGCTAATGTAGAAGATGCTACTGCTAAAGTTGAAAATTTTAAAGCTTCTCTTCTTGAAATAGCCATATAATATTCCTTAGATAAAATTTTTATTTAGAGTATCATTTTTTGACTTATCAATAGCTGATTAGTTGATTTTTGGTATTGGAGTTATATTGTAGAGCGAGTTGAACTTTATAGTCCAGCTGCTTCTACAATTTTTGCTTGATGATCTGTTATGAGTGGTTCAACAACTTCATCAAGAAGCCCACCAGACATAATCTCATTTAAGCGATAAAGTGTAAGATTGATTCTGTGATCACTCATACGATTTTGTGGATAGTTGTAGGTACGAATACGACCACTTCTATCTCCTGTTCCTACTTGTGCTGCACGTTCTGCCGCATTTTCAGACTGTTGTTCTTGCATCTCTAAGTCATAAAGTCTAGCTTTTAAAACTTTCATTGCTTTTTCACGATTTTTATGTTGTGATTTTTGATCTTGATTGGTTACAACCAAGCCTGTTGGTAAGTGAGTAATACGAACAGCAGAATCTGTTGTATTTACTGACTGACCACCACAACCAGATGAACGCATAACGTCTATCTTTAGGTCTTTATCTTCAATAACAACTTCAACATCATCAACCTCTGGCATAACTGCTACAGTAATTGCTGATGTGTGAACGCGTCCTTGAGATTCGGTTGCAGGAACTCTTTGAACACGGTGAGTTCCACCTTCGTACTTCAACCTACTATAAACCTGTTCACCTTTAATAAGTGCAGTAACCTCTTTGAATCCACCAGAATCTGACGGGCTTGTAGAGATTATCTCGATTTTCCAACCACGAAGGTCAGCATAACGAGTATATGCATCAAACAGATCTCCAACAAAGATAGCTGCTTCATCTCCACCAGCTCCAGCACGAAGTTCTACAATAATATTGCGGTCATCATTTGGATCTTTTGGAAGTAAAAGAGTTTTAATCTCTTCTTCTATCTCTGGCTTACGAGGTTCTAGTTCTTTTAGTTCCTCTTTTGCCATATCACCCATCTCTGAATCTGAAAGCATCTCTTTAGTATCAGCAATATCTGCGATTAAAGTTTGGTATTCTCTTGCTTTTTCAACGATTGGTAGAAGATTTGACTGTTCTCTTGAAAGGTCTGTCATTTTTTTAATGTCAGAAGTAATGTCAGGTGAACTTAGCAGTTCGCTAAGTTCATTGTAGCGGTTGATAAACGGATTTAGTTTATCAGCTAACATATTTATTCTTTAAAATAAATACGCTTATATAGCGTTTACAGCTTTGTGTAAACGGCTGATTTTTCTAGCAGCAGTTTCTTTTTTAAGAATACCTTTGCTTACAAATTTTTGAATTTGTTTGTTTGCTACTGTCATTGCTGAAGTTGCTTCTTCTTTGTTCCCTGCATCGATTGCAGAACGAACATCCTTAACGATGTTTTTAAGACGAGTTCTGTAAAAACGATTGCGTTCAGTTTTAACGATCGTTTGACGAATTCTCTTAATAGATGACTTGTGACTTGCCATGTATGAGTCCTTCTCATTTAAATTTAGTGCGCAATTCTAGCTTAAAGATAATTAAAATTAAGTTAAAGACAAGGTGAATGTTTGAAATTAGTATAATTATGCTAAAATATGAGACTTAAAAATAGGAAATAATTATGAAATTATTTGGGACTGATGGAGTAAGAGGTGAAGCTGGTACATTCTTAACGGCAAGTCTTGCTATGAAAATTGCTATGGCTGCTGGGATATACTTCAAAAAAAATTCTAAAACTAATCGTATATTAATAGGTAAAGATACTCGCAGAAGTGGTTACATGATTGAAAATGCTATTGTATCTGGCTTGAGTGCTATTGGTTATGATGTTATTCAAATTGGTCCTATGCCAACTCCTGCTATTGCATTTATTACAGAAAATATGCGTTGTGATGCTGGAATCATGATATCTGCTTCACATAATTCATATGAAGATAATGGTATAAAATTCTTTGACGGTAATGGTGATAAACTCTCTCATGAAGTAGAAGCTGAGATTGAAGAGATTTTTTATAATGAAAACAAGCTTCATGAAGCACAAACTCGTTGTAAGGGTATTGGTAAAGCAAAAAGAATAGATGATGTAATTGGTCGCTATATTGTTCAGCTTAAAAATTCTTTTCCTAGAGAGTTGTCACTTCAAGGTAAACGAATAGTTCTTGATACTGCAAATGGAGCTGGATACAAGGTTGGTCCAACAGTTTTTGAAGAGCTTGGAGCAGAAGTAATTGTTCTTCATGATAAACCAAATGGTTTTAATATAAATGATGCTTGTGGCGCACTGCATACAAAAGATTTATGTGAAGCGGTTGTAAAATATCGTGCTGATTTAGGTGTAGCACTTGATGGCGATGCTGATAGACTTGTAGTTGTTGATGAAAATGGTGAGCTTATAGATGGTGATCAACTTTTAGGTTCACTTGCTGCGTACATGAACGATAATAATACTTTAGTTGGTGGAGGTATGGTTGCAACAGTAATGAGTAACCAAGGTTTAGATGATTTCATGAAAGAAAAAGGGCTTAAACTTTATCGATCTAACGTTGGTGATAAAAATGTTTTAGAAATTATGAAAAAACAAAATATCAATTTTGGTGGTGAGCAAAGTGGTCATGTAATAGTTTCAGATTTTGCAAAAACAGGAGATGGTCTTGTTTCGGCACTTCAAATTTTATCATTACTCATAAAAACAAATCAAAAAGCTTCTCAGGCTCTGCGACCATTTAATCTTTATCCTCAAAAATTGGTAAATATAATAGTTAAAGATAAAAAAGATTTAAAAACTATAGATGGTCTAAATGAAAAACTTCTAAAGTTAGATGCTGATGGTGTTAGACATCTCATACGTTATTCAGGAACAGAAAATAAACTTAGAATTCTTTTAGAGGGTAAAGATGCAAAAAAGATGAATTTGTATATGGATGAAATAGTTTCATTTTTTCAAAAAGCTTTAAATGAATAATAGTATCTTTCGTTTAATCATAATAATATTTTTTGTAATTATTGGTGTATTTATTGTTGATCAAAATATAAAAACACTTTTTGTTGATGGTTTTCGCTATTACACAGACTGTATAGATCTTATTCTTGTTTACAACAAGGGTGTCGCATTTTCCATGTTTGCTTTTTTAGATGAATGGTTAAAATACATACAAATAGTACTTGTTGTTGGGGTTTTGATATATGTGATTTCTTTAAAAGAAATTTGTTACGCTTTTCCATCGGGGTTACTCTTGGGTGGGGCTTTTTCAAATATTTATGATAGATTTGTTCATGAGGGTGTTGTCGATATGGTTTACTGGCATTGTGGATTTAACTTCGCGGTGTTTAATTTTGCTGATGTTATGATAGATGTTGCAGTTGTTTGGATTTTAATATTAAATATCAAGCCAAAATTATGCAAAAGCTAATTAAAAGCAGTTTTTAGATATTATACCTCAAATAAAATTTCTAAGAATTTAGAATTAATAAAACAATAAGGGAAATTGATGGAAATCAAAACAAATAAAATTGATGGTGCAAATGCTGAAATACAAGCAGTAATCTTAAGAACAGTAGTAGACGCGAATATAGAAAAAATAGCTAAAGAATTAACTAAAACAGCAAGTGTTCAAGGTTTCCGTAAAGGTAAAGTTCCTGTTGCAATTATTAAAAAACAATATGGTCAAAAACTAGTTGAAGATGCTGAAGCAGAAGCTTTAAGAGAAGTTTTAAATAAAGGTTTAAAAGAGTTAGGTATTGCTAATGAAGCGTTAATTGGTGAACCAAATATCTCTAAGTTTGATAAAAGTGATGATAAAATTGAAGTTGCTGTTAAAGTTGCAATGAGACCAGAGATTGATTTAGGTAACTATGCTGATAGTATTAAAGAGTTTGATAAACCAGTAATTGCAGATGAAAAAATTCAAGAAAGACTTGAACAACTTGCAGATTCTCAAGGAAAATTCAAAGACCTTAAGAGAAAAAGAATGGCAAGAAAAGATGATAATGTAATTATTGATTTTGAAGGTTCTATTGATGGTAAGCTTTTTGATGGTGGAACTGCAAAAGAATTTGCATTAGTTCTTGGTTCAAATCAATTTATCCCAGGTTTTGAAGATCAAGTTATTGGTATGAAAATTGATGAAGAAAAAGTTGTAAAAGTAACTTTCCCTGAAAATTATGGTGGAAATGATTTAGCTGGTAAAGATGCTGAATTTAAAGTAACAGTACACAATATTCAAGAAAAAGCAAAAATGGAAATTGATGATGCATTAGCTGAAAAAGTTTTAGCTGGTCAAGATAATCCTACTTTAGAAAATCTAACTGCTCAAGTTAAATCACAAATGGAAGCAGAAGCTATTGCTAAACTTTATAATGATGATTTAAAACCAGCTACATTAGAATCTTTAGTTGCTAATATAACTTTTGATTTACCAGAATTTGTAGTTGATCAAGAGATTGATGTTTCATTAAATAAAAAAGCATCTAGCATGAGCGAAGATGAGATTAAAGAACTTCGTGAAAATCCTGAAAAATTAGAAGAACTTCGTGAAACTTTCCGTGAAGATGCACAAAGATCTGTTCGTGCTACATTTATAATTGATGCATTGGCTAGTGCAGAAAATGTAAAAGTTGAAGAAAATGAAGTTATGCAAACTATCTATTATGAAGCGATGCAAACAGGACAAGATCCTAAAGTTGCTTATGATAAGTACAAAGATGCAGGTTATTTACCAGCTATTCAAATGTCAATGGTTGAGGATAAAGTTCTTACACAAATCCTTAATGCAAAGATGAAAGAAGCATAAACAATGAGTTATGTACCTTATGTAGTTGAAAAAACAGCTCGTGGAGAACGCTCTTATGATATATATTCTCGTCTTTTAAAAGATAGAATCATTATGTTAAGTGGAGAAGTTAATGATGCTGTGGCTTCTTCAATTGTTGCTCAAATGTTGTTTTTAGAAGCTGAAGATCCTGAAAAAGATATTTACTTCTATATTAATTCCCCTGGTGGAGTTGTGACTGCAGGTATGGCAATATTTGATACAATGAACTATATTCGTCCAGATATTACAACTATATGTATAGGTCAAGCCGCATCTATGGGCGCATTTTTACTTTCTTCTGGTGAAAAAGGCAAGCGTTATGCTCTTCCTCATGCAAGAATTATGATTCACCAACCACTTGGTGGAGCGCAGGGACAAGCTACAGACATAGCTATTCAAGCAGAAGAGATACTTAGAATGAAAAAAGAGTTAAATGGTATCTTGGCTAAAAACACAGGTCAAAGTGTTAAACAAGTAGAAAAAGATACAGATAGAGATAACTTCATGAGTGCCACAGAAGCTCAAAAATATGGTATGATTGATGAAGTGCTAATTAAAAAAGATAAATAAGGATTAGTAATGGCAGGTGTATTAAAAAGTCGAACTCGTCGTAATATTAAAAATGTTAAGTCAGTAGCAGATACATCAATGTCATCATCAAATGAATTAGAGGGTGATTTAGAATCTTACTCAAAAGAAGTTCTTGCTACTCTTATTCAAGATGGTTTACCAACTACACCAAATAACTTTTCACTTTATTTTGATAGACTTTTAGAAAATAAGAGCCATAATGCTCGCGCTCAAATTGTATCTATTTTAGAACTAGAAGAGAGCAATGATGATGAGAGTACTATTTTACTTGAGAGTAGTTTAAAACAAGGTTTTTCCTCTGTAAAAAATATCTTAGGAGTTACTGCTAATCTTTATAAAAATATGGCACTAATGACAAAAATCTTAGACAAAAGAAAAGCAGAACTTAAACAAAATAAAGATTTAAAGGTAGCTAAGGGTGTTGTTGATTCTTTAGAAAGTGATATAACAAAATTAAGCGATATTGTTAAAAAGCAAAGTTCTAATATGAAAACACTTTATGATGACACAGCTAAAATCATCAAGAATGTTGAAAATGAAACTCTTTTTGATAATCAATACGGTGTTTACAATAAACGTAATCTTTTAGTAAAAATTGAACAAGAAATAGAGCTTATTCAAAAATTTAAACACAATAGTTCTTTAATAATGATAGAACTTTCTCGTGAACTTAAACAAGATATTCAAAATGAAAAAGCAATACTACTTATGACAAAAACTATAGCTAGACTCCTTTTAAAAACATCAAGAAGAAGTGATACTGTAGCTCATTATGGTGATGGTGTATTTGCTATGTTATTGAAGCATACAAATATAGAAAGTGCTAAAAAAGCGAGTGAAAGACTCTGTGATTTAGTTTCAAATAGTAACTTTTTCTTAGCTGATCGTGAGATTCAACTAAAAATATCTATAGGAATTACAGATATTACTGAAATACACTCTGTTGAAGAGATAGTAGTTAGTGCAATAGATGGAATTGAAAAAGCGTATGAAGATACTAAATTGGATTTTGCTGTATTATTAAGGGATAAATAAAAGATATAATGAAATTAACTATAGTTGAATATCCAAATAAAAAATTAAAAGAAAAATCTAAAAAAATTGAAAAGTTTGATGAAGAACTTCATAAACTTTTAGATGCAATGTACCCAATTATGATGAATACAAATGGTATTGGACTTGCAGCTATTCAAGTGTCTCATACAAAACAAATCTTAATACTTAATATTCCTGATGAGAATGATGAACAATCAATAGAAAATTTACTAGAAATTATAAATCCAGTTATAACAAGTAAAAGTGGTACAACTACATATCAAGAAGGTTGTTTAAGCGTACCTACTTTTTATGAAGATATAGTTCGTGCTGAGAGTTTAAGTCTGAATTATCAAGATAGAGATGGAAATACTAAAACTTTAGAAGCAAATGGTCTTTTAAGTATAGCTATTCAACATGAAGTTGATCACTTAAATGGTATATTATTTATAGATAAATTATCTTATTCTCGTAGAAAAAAATTTGAAAAAGAGTATAAAAAGATGTTAAAAGAGAGAAAAAACTCTAAAAAAACATGAAAAAAATAGCAATAGTTGGTGGTGGAGCATCAGGATTGTTATGTGCTATTTTCTGTGCAAAAAAAAATCTTCATGTAGATTTGTATGAGCAAAATACAAAGTGTGCTAAAAAAATCTTAGTATCTGGTAACGGTCGTTGCAATATATCAAATAAAAATTTATCAACTCAAGATTATTTTTCTCAAAATCCACTATTTGTAAAGTATGCACTAAATGAATTTGGCTTTGAGGAATTTAATAAATTTTGTAAAAGTATTGGTTTAGTGCTTGATGTTAAAGATGATGGACGGGCTTATCCTCTTTCAAATGAAGCAAAAAGCGTAGCTTCTCTTTTACTAAATTATGCAAAAAATCTTGGTGTAAATATACAAATAGATAATAAAATAAATGATATACAAGCACTTTTTTCTAAATACGACAGTGTTGTTATTGCTACAGGTTCTGAAGCTGCCAAACATCTTGGTGGAAATAGAGATGGTTTAGATTTTGCTGAAAAGATTGGACATAATATAATCCCAACCTATGCATCGTTAGTACAATTAGAACTTCCATCAGCTATAGCACATAAGATGAGTGGAGCTAAAATAGATGCAGAAGTTACACTTTTGATAAATAATAAAAAAGAGACTACTAGTGTAGGTGATGTTCTTTTTACAAATTATGGTGTATCAGGTTTTGCTATTCTTGATATTTCTAACCTAGCAAGTGTGGCTTTAATGGAGTACGCGAAAGTAGATATATCTATAAATCTTTTAAGAAAGTTTAGTTCTCAACAATTATCATCACATTTATTGCAGCTTAGTTCACTCATGAAAGATTTTACAATATTGGATATATTAATAGGGTTAGTGCCTGTAAAAATAGCAAATGCTTTACTTGAAAATTTGAAATTAGAAGTTAGTACAAAAGCTTCTGATATTGGAGTTAAACTTTCTAAAAAAATTGCAAATCTTATGTTGAATTGGCGTTTTGAAGTTAATGATACTCATGGGTTTAGACATGCAGAAGTAGCTGGTGGTGGAGTAGATACTCAAGAGATAAATTTAAAAACTATGGAATCACTAAAACAAAAAAATCTTTACTTTTGTGGAGAGGTTTTAGATGTAGTTGGTAGACGTGGGGGCTATAATTTTGCTTTTGCTTGGAGTAGTGCTTATTTGGCAGCAAGAGATATAACAAAATCTTAACTTTTTTACGATAAACTATTTAAAATTAAAATATGGAGTTGAAAAATGATAAAATTATTTATGCTAGTTGTAATGGTTTTTACTTTAAATGCTATAGAAATTGGCGAGAAACCAAAAAATATAATTATTCAAAATGATGATGGTGGGTATGCTAAAGATAGCTCTGCTTGGGATAGTTCATCTATAAAAGATAAAGTATATGTAATGTTTTATGTGGATCCTGATGAAAAAGATACAAATGAACATTTTGTGCAGGCATTAAAGGCAAAAAAATATGATAGAGCTAGCTATGGTAGTATAGCATTGATTAATCTTGCAGCTACTTGGAAACCAAACTTCGTAATTGAGAGTATATTAAAGAGTAAGCAAGAAGAATTTCCACATACTATATATGTAAAAGATAAAAGTTCAATTTTAGTAAAAGAATGGAAAGTAGCTGATGATGCTTCTGATGTATTGGTTTTTTCAAAAGATTCAAAATTACTTTTTTATAAATCTGGTAAAATGAATGAAGATGATATGAAAAAAGTATTTGAATTAATAGAAGAAAATTTATAATGCGCGAAGAGAACCTACTTATTTTAAGTATAAAAGATTTTTTTACACTTAAAATGATTAAGTACACGATTCTACCCTTTATCATAAGCATAGTTATTATGTATATGTTATTTTTCATAATAGCAGGTATTGGTGTTGATCAGTTAGGTTCTATGAATATTGAAAGTTCTCAAACATATTTACAAAATGGAATTCCTCATACAGAGAGTATAAGTACTAAGTTAGAGGGTTTGGAAATATTTAAGTTTTTAATGAGTTATGCTGTAACTTCATGGATAGCAACATTTCTTATTTATGCAATTGGCGGTTTTATAACTATCTATGCATCTATTTTTATTGCAATTATTATCGTAGGTTTTTTAACACCAAGTGTTATGAAAGAGTTACAAAAGCGTCATTATAATGATGTTGATATGATAGGGCATTCTAATATTTTAAGTGGTCTTATTTTACTCGTTCGTTGGGCAATTACTATGCTTATTTTATTTATAGTTTTAATCCCATTTTATTTTATACCATTAGTAAATATTATTGCATTTAATCTGCCATTATATTACTTTTTTCATAAAATGATAACTTTTGATATATCATCAAATATATGTACATCTCAAGAAGATAAACAGATAAAATATTTTTCTAAAAATGAGATAAGATTAAAAACATTAGTTCTTTACCTTATCTCACTTATTCCTTTTGCTATCTTTTTTGGAGCAATTTTTTATGTGATTTATTTGGGGAATACTTATTTTGTTGAGGTTAGAAAACTTCGTTTAAATAACTAATCTTTATCCATCTCTTTTTCAACCAAACTTTTATATATTTCATCTTTTGGTACAAGTCCAGCTTCAAAAAGAAACTGGGATGGTACAAAGTTGATTTTTTTGATTTTATCATATTTTGCATAACTTAGATAAAGTATGTCTTTAGCCCTTGTTACAGAAACATAAAAGAGTCTTCTTTCTTCATCAAGACTTCCACCTTTTTGCATGAGCTTTCTGTTTGGAAAACGCCCATCCATTAAGTCAATAATATATACTTCTTTATATTCTAGACCTTTAGAAGCATGGACACTTAGTAAGTTTACACCCTCTCCTTGAGTTAAATCTGATGAGCCTAAAATCATAGCATTTAAAAATCGCTCATGTTGAGAATATGGTTTTGATAACTCTTCTAGCAGAATCATCTTTCTAGCTATCTTTGAAAGTGCCTCTGTCTTTTGTTTTTCATCTATACTTCCATCTTTTAACTGACCTCTTTTATTTGCCAAAATATCAGATATATATCTATAAACGGCAGAATTAGCAATCTTCTTTACAATGGTTCTAGGCTGTTTAATACCTTTTAAATCACGATAAAGTAGATAAAAATCATGTAAAAATGTAGCTGAATCTTTTGTAAGTTTTGGATGTTTTAAAATTGGATTTTTCATAAACTTTTCTTCAAAGCCAAGTTTTGCAAATTTTCCAACAGCTCCAAGTTCTAAAAAATCATCAAATAGACCGAGTTGATGATTTAGTTTTCGTTTCTCAAAAGGATTTTTCATAGATTCATCGGGAGCATAAAGACCATAAAAAATACTTCCATGACCTAATGTTTTTAATGCTATGTACATCTCTTTTGCCATAGCACTACCAATTCCACGAGCAAACTCAAATAGATGGATAAAACTCATCATATCAGCTTCATTGATAAGTAAAGTGTAAAAATCTAAAATAGCTTTTACCTCTTTTGAATCAAAAAAACTAGTCCCACCCTTTCTTTTACAAGGTATGCCTAACTCCCTTAGCCCAACTTCTATCCCATCTGCAGAGGAATTATTTCTAAAAATTACAGCTATCTCTTCTCGTGGAGTTTGAGTGTCACGGATAAGAGCTGCCATTGCATGGTACTGATCAAAAAGTTCGTCATAAGCTAAAAGTTTTGGTCTTTGTGCTTCATGTAGTCTTGTTACCTCTAGCTGTTTAGGATAAATCCTGTCATTATGCTCTATAACTTTTGTAGCAAGTGAGAGTATATGTTTACTTGAGCGATAGTTTTTTGTAAGAGTATGAACTTTTGCATTTGGAAATTTTGTAGAAAAAGAACCTATAATACTAATATCGGCACCATTAAAAGCATAAATACTTTGGTCATAATCTCCAACGCAAAAAAGTGATGGTGGCTTCATTGCATCTATTAGCGTACCTTGAAGAGCATTTGTGTCTTGGTACTCATCAACTAAAACTTCTTTATAGCCTAAATCTTTTGTTTTACAAATTTCACGAAAATTTAGAAGTAAATCATTAAAGTTTACAAAACCATACTCTTTTTTTAATGCTTCAAACTCATCAACAATATCTGCATAAATCATAGCAAAAAGTTCATGTTCTGGGTAGGTGTCGCCAATCCAAGTATAAAAACTATTTTGAAGTTCTGTATTTTGATAAAAAGAGTATAAATCATAAAGATAATTCCCACCATAGGGTGTAACTTCAGCACCAATATGATCAAAAGAACGTTTTTCAAAAACAGAACGAAATAATGTTTTTAACTCTCGCTGTTGTTTTAAAACAACTTTTTTATCTTGTTTTTTTAACCATCTGTAGCTAACTGCATGAAAAGTACCAGCATCAATTTTAGAAGCCACATCTTTTCCAAAATACTCAGCTACCCGAGCCACCATCTCTGCTGCTGCTTTATTTGTGAAAGTTAAAAGTAAAATTTCATTTGCTTTAATGCCTGAGTTTAGTAAAAAACCAATACGACCAACAATGGTTGAAGTTTTTCCAGTTCCAGCAGAAGCAATGATTAGATTTTCTTTATCATTAGAGGTTGCAGCAGCGTATTGCTG
>Ga0256826_1000900_pt1 | contig 18481 bp, 20 predicted proteins | sample CV79metaG_FD_185975 | JGI IMG/M metagenome (GOLD analysis project Ga0256826, IMG submission 185975) | Hydrothermal vent microbial communities from East Pacific Rise, Pacific Ocean - CV79 | ecosystem: Environmental > Aquatic > Marine > Hydrothermal vents | place: Pacific Ocean: East Pacific Rise...
TAATAGAGATGGGAGAGTGGTTGCTCATAAAATATCTGAAGATTCTTCTTTGGATGAGTGTCTACGAGCATCAGCTATTCGCTCTGTAAAATCTTCAAAGTTTAATCAAAATTATGATGCTCCTCTAAAACAAAGAGGCTCTATAACTTATATTTTTGAAGCTCAGTAGCTTTTCTACCTATCATAAGCATTAATATTTAAAGTTTTTACTCTTAAAATTATCGAATAAGGATAAAAAAAATAGAATATTTAATATCATAGTAGCTAAAAACATTATTTTTGTTAAAAAAACAGGATGAGGAGATTTATGAAATTCTTGGTTAGGAATATACCAAGGGTTTATTTAATAAAGTTTAGTTTTCTATTTAGTTATATTTTTTCTCTTTTCTATTTAGGAAAGAAACATGAATGTCCAATTTGTGAGGGGCATTTTCGAAAATTCCTACCTTATGGCTATACCAGTGAGAATAGCGATAATAGGCTTTGTCCCAGATGCTTGTCTTTGGAAAGGCATCGTTTGATATGGCTTTATTTAAAGGAAAAAACAAATCTCTTTTCAGAACCCTTGAAGATGTTGCATATTGCTCCTGAACAATCTTTTTTTAAACGATTCAAGAAAATAAATACACTAACATATCATACAGGGGATTTAGAGTCACCAATAGCAGATTATCATTTTGATATTCACCATATCCCTTTTGAAGATAATACTTATGACTTTGTAATGTGTAACCACGTTTTAGAGCATGTCGAAGATGAATTTCAGTCTACCTCGGAGATTTATAGAGTGTTAAAGCCAGGAGGCTGGGCAATACTTCAGGTCCCTATTAATTCAGATTTTGAGGAAACTTATGAGGATGCTTCGATAACAAACCCAAAGGACAGAGAGAAACATTTTGGTCAATACGATCATCTTCGTTGGCATGGAAAAGATTATGGTAAACGTTTAGAAAAATCGGGTTTTAAGGTTGAGGAACTTAATTTTGTAAATGAATTTACAGATGAACAAATAGAAAGGATGCGTTTGTCTAAGAACGAAATTCTTTATATTGCAAGAAAAATTTAAGTTGTATTTATTTTGATTATTCTATCGACCGCATATTTCCCTAATATACAGTATACGAGTAAGTTAATTTCTGGACAAGAGGTTTTTATTGAGGCTTTTGAGAATTTTCAGAAGCAATCGTATAGGAACCGTTGTGAGATTCTTTCGGCAAATGGAAAACTAAGTTTGTTTGTTCCTGTAGAAAAGGGTAAAGATCAGAAAACAAGCATAAAAGATGTTAGAATCGATTATCAGACCGAATGGCAAAAACAACATTTAAAGTCTATAGAGAGTGCTTATAGTTCCTCTCCATTTTACGAATATATTATCGATGATTTTCTATTTGTTTATAATCAAAGGGAAAAATATTTATTTGATTTAAATCTTAAAATTTTAGAACAGATAAAAGACTATTTACAGATAGATAAAGAAATACTATTGACAATAGATTATAACGAAGATAGGGGAGAAAATGATTATAGAAATATTATTCATCCTAAATCAAAAATGCAAAAACAGGATGATTCTTTTACCTCTAAACCATATTATCAGACGTTTGGTGATAAGTTTGATTTTATCCCTAATTTATCAATTATTGATCTTTTGTTTAACGAAGGGCCTCGAGCGAAGGAAATTATCAATAGATGTATAAATAAAAACCTTCCTACAATTAAGTAAGAAGGTTTAAAGTTCATAGTAGTTAATATTATCTAAGAAACATTGTTTCTATTTTCCCATTAGCATTTTATCTATTGCTTTAACAGCATTAAATCCGTCAGCAATAGCAGAGATAGCATCGGCTACTTTGTTTACAGCGTCTCCACCTGCAAAAATCTTAGGATCTCCAGTTTGTAGATTTTCGTTAGTAATCATCATACCACGTTTAATTTCTACTTTTTCTCTATATTTTTCTGGTAACCAACCATAATCAGCTTCCTGACCAATAGCAGCCATTACAGTATCACATTCGTAAACTGTTTCAGATCCTTCGATTGGAACAGGTCTTGCTCTACCGCCATCTTCGGCAGCCACCATTTCTGCTTTAAGGTATTCTACACCAATTACTTTGTTATCCTTATCTTTAAGAATTTTTGTTGGAATAGATTGAGTTGCTATTTCAATACCTTCTTCTTCTGCTGCTACAATTTCTTCCCAGTCAGCAGGCATTTCCTGAACTCTACGACGATAAAGAATAGCAACTTCTGCACCAAAACGTCTTGAAACTCGGGCTCCATCAATAGCAACATTACCACCACCAATTACAGCTACTCGTTTTCCTACATCGTAAGAATCGCCTCTATTGATAATATCTAAGTAGTCTACAGCGGTCATCGAACCTTTACCGTCTTCTCCTTCCATTCCCATAGTCCAACCTACTTGGAATCCAATTCCAGCAAATACGGCATCAGAATTTTCATAGATTTCGTCGAACTGAATATCTACACCTACTTTTGTGTTAAAGTGAATCTTAACACCCATATCTTGCATATATCCAATTTGTTTATCTAAGCTTTCTTCTGGTAATCTATATTTAGGAATACCATACATAACCATTCCTCCACCTTTTGCTTTGGCTTCGTAAATGGTAACATCGTATCCTTTAAGTGCTAAGTAATATCCTGCTGTTAATCCTGCAGGTCCTGCACCAATAATACCTATTTTCTTTCCATTTGGCTCTAATCGTTCTGCTCCAATAGCTTCTTTCATCAGCTCTAAAGTTGGAGCTGTTTCTGTAGCATAACGTTTCAGCCAACGAATAGCAACCGCACCCTTATCGTTAGGATCATTTTCTTCTCCTCTATGAGTTAGAGCACAAACTGTCTCACACTGACGAGTACAAACCTTACCACACATTTCTGGTAATGGGTTATTGTCGTAAATAATCTTAACTGCATCGGCATCGTTACCTTTTGCAATAGCATTGATATATTCAGGAATGTGCATATGGTCTGGACAAGCTTCTGTACATAAGCTACAAGAAATACATCTTGAGGCTTCTTTACGTGCTTCTTCTTCGCTATATCCAAGAACAACCTCTGCAAAGGATTGAATTCTTTCGTGCTCATCCATTTCACGCATAGGAACACGTGTATAATCGGATAAGGATTCTTCTGGAGAACTTGTAAATGAAAGTCTTTCGTTTTCTTTTGCCTCTGGATTATCAACTCCAGGAATCCAAAGGAAATCGCTGGCTTTCTCTGAAACAAAAACGTAATCTTTTGTCAAATTTAATGAACCTGTAGGGCAGACTTCGACGCACAAAGCACACCAACAGCATCGTCCATTATCGACACGAGGACGCAATCCACTATCTCCATTTTTACCCTCAATTTTCTCGAGGTTAATCATATCAATAGCTGCATTCTGACAAATTGTAGAACAGTTACCACAACCGATACAAGCCTCTAAATCGTTGAAGTGCAAACCTCTATATCGGTCAGCAGCATCACGACTTAAATCTCCAAACGCAATTGTATGTGGATCTTTCCCTAATTGCTTGACAGCTCCTAAGGGTTGTAACATTCCTTTTAAATCGAAAAAACTCATATTCTTTATAGTTTTAAAGTTACGCTTCGACAAGCTTAGCGTTAAAAGTTAGAAAGTTGTAACATTTATCTCTCTCTTTTACTTTATTCTTTTTTATTAAAAGACACAAGGTGTCTAACGTTCCATTTCTGGAGGGCAAACGCCCATACTGTTTAGAATGAACGAAACATCTGCGATATTTTGTCCCTTCAAAATTTTCTCTGTAACTGTAATACCGTTGGTATAAGCAGCTCCTTTTACGTGTACTCGTCTTGGTTTATCCGAGCCATCGCTAACCACATAAAAACCAACTTCTCCACGAACGGATTCAGTCTTAGCCCAAGCTTCACCAGCAGGGATAGTCCATTTCATTGGATTTGGTACTTTATTGTAAACTTCTCCTTCTGGCATTTTTTCTAATACCTGACGGATAATACTTATTGATTGTCTTGCTTCTATTCGACGAACTTGTGCTCTCGACCAAACATCGCCTCCTTCATGTGTTGGTACAATAAAATCTACTTTATCGTAAGCATCGTAAGGCTCGTCGATACGAACATCGGCTTTAATTCCACAACCTCTAAGGGGAGCCCCAACAACGCCCCACTCAATAGCTTTATCTTTTGGGACAATTCCTACACCTTGAGCACGTTTTTGGAAAATAACATTATCGAATAATAATTTATCAAACTCATCTAATCGTTTTTCCAAATAGTCCATTGTTTTTAAGGCTCTATCTTTAAACCCTTTTGGTAAGTCTCTACGAACACCGCCTGGCCAAATATACATGTGGTAAATTCGTCCACCTGTTAATTCTTCAAATAAATCTAAAATATAGTTTCTATCTCCAACCGACCACTGTCCTAAGGTATAAAGTCCTGCAGAACCAGATTGACCAGCGTACCACAACATAAAAGACTGTAAACGAGCCATTTCCATAACCATTGTTCGGATATACTTAGCTCTTTCTGGCACTTCACGACCTTCTAAATCTTCAACTGCTCTTGCGTAAGTCAATTCCATTGGATCTGGTTCAGGCACACAAAAACGACAAAGAATGGTAAAAGATTGTAACCAATTTCTTCTTTCAATTAATTTTTCGAATGCACGATGCAAATATCCAACTTGAACACTGGCGTTGGTAATGGTATCACCTGCTACTTTTAGCTTTACCATCATATTTCCAGTAATACCTGGGTGCTGTGGCCCAATAAATAGGGTTGTTTCTTTTTCTCTTGCCATTTTCTATAGTAATTCGAACTTAGTTATTAATTTTATAACGACTTCTGTTCATTTCACTTTTTTATTTTCTATTATACTAAGCTAACTTAGTCTCTTGAATATTTTTTAGCAAATTCGGGAACTTCTTCACCCGATCGGTCTGCTATAGTTTCTCTAACATCTTGAGCATCTTCTCTTCCAGCTTGGTGGAAGAAGGTTTGAGATGCATAAGCCTCTGTGTCGAAATCTCTACGCATAGGAGGCATTTCGTCCCAATCTTCTAAAGCAAAATCTTGGTCTCCAATTAAACCAGGAAACTGAATACCATACATCTCACGCATTTCACGCTCGTAAGTATTGGCTTGATCCCAAATGGTATCGATATTTTCCATCTCAGCATTTTCTCTGTCAATTTTAGTCTTTACAAAAAAAGTTAAGCCTGTTTCGTGAGAATAAACGGTATAAACCAACTGGAATTTTCCCTCTTCAAGACGGTCTATTACAGAAATATGATTAAGATGTTTATATCCTAATTGATTTTTAACGTAAAGTAAAATACTGGAAACCATTTCTTTTTCTGCCCATACTTCGACACGACGCTCTCTAATAACTTTTCCTTTTACATTAAAAGTTTTTTCTATTTGTTCTAAAAGATTTTGTTCTTTTTCTAACATTGTTCCTTAGATTTTTAGATCTTAGACTTAAGATTTTTAGATTCTAATTATCTAATATCTTTTGTCTAAAAGTCTTATTGCTACCAATTATAATCTGGCATTCTCCAATTTTTAATAATTTTCTTTTGGTTGGCTCTATACCATTCCAAGTTTTCTTTATATCGAGTGCCATTATCGGCATCGCCTCTGGCAATTTTATCTTGTAATTTCTGGAAACCTGCAATTACGGCTTCTGGTCGGGGCATACATCCGTTAATGTAAACATCTACAGGAATATATTTCTCTAAAACATTGATGGTGTTGTAGGAATCATAGTACATTCCTCCATTGATGGTGCAAGAACCGAACGCAATAATATATTTAGGATCCTGCATCTGTTCGTAAACACGAATAACACGTTTTAAAGTCTTTGTTGCTAAATATCCTGTAATTAACAAAACATCGGCCTGACGTGGTGTTGCAGCTCCTCTAATTCCTAAACGCTCAGCATCGTAACGCGATGTCATTGTTGCTGGAATTTCGATAGCTCCACAACCTGTTCCGTAAGCCATTACAAACAAAGAATTTTTTCTCGACCAATTCTTTATGTATTCAACTATGGTTTGCCTTTTTGTATTTTCCATTTTATTTTATTTAGATGTCAGAATCTCAATAGTTCTTTCAATCTTTTTTATTTTTAATTTTTTGCTTTATTCTTTTATTTTCTACCAAACGGCATAGATAACTCCAATAATTCCGATTGCTGTAGGCCATCTCCAAAAATACTGAATGGCTTGTTCTGTTCTATATCGGGGATTAACCCAACCATAGAAAACAGGAACCATATATAAAGCAAATGTTTTTACTAATAATTCAGGGATAGAATATGCTCCTCCCATAAATAAATCCACGTAAAGTGTAAGTTTGATGAAGGCAAAGATTGAACCTCCTGTCATCATAGTTCCTAAATATTTTCCTCCAAATTCGGATACAGGCCCTGATGCTAATTCGGCAGGAGCACCAACTATGTCGAAAGGAGAGTAGCGGAACATTCCTAAACTGGCTAATAAGGCTGCAATAAATGCAAATGGATTAGCAAACATCATCCAAACTCCAGATTGATCTTGAATAGCCATAATATCTTGGATAGATGTGGTTTTGTATTGTGTCATTAAAGCGACTAAAGCTAAAACGAAAGGTATTTCGTAACCTACCATCTGACTTAATCCTCTGCTTACTCCAATAGCAGAATTTGGGTTACCTGATTGTCCTGCTCCTAAAGCCATTCCTAAAGAACCAAATACCATCATATATAGTAGGAAGATTAAATCGCCATGAAAAGTTAGATTAGGAAACCAATTTTGGAACCAATTAGAATTAGGATGTAAAACAGGAATAAACATAAGGACGGTAACTGCTGCAATAATAATCCATACAGGAGCTAAATGTCCCATTATTCCATGATAAATATTGGTTTTCTTTGATTGTAATTTCATTAAATCTATAAAGTTCTGCCATATAGGAGGACCAACTCTATTTTGAACTCTTGCTGTTAACTTTCGAGTAATACCTCCATAAGTCATTCCAACGGCAAAAGCCATAATTGTTGTAATAACAGCTCCTAATATTTTGATACCTAATCCTTCCATTATATTTTAGTTTATAAAGTTTAAAAGTTAGCCTTGTTTTATTTGGCTTTAAAGCTTGAAGTTCAAACTACTTTTAATTTTATTATCTTTTTATTTTAAAATCTATTTTATTCTTTCACACTTTTAATTTCTAAAGCATATTTTGAACATAAATAAGTAATCCTACTAAGAATGCGATAACATAAACAGCGTAAGTTTGTCCGTTTCCTGTATATACTTTTCTTACAAAGTCAAAAAGTGCTTCAAATCCATTTCCTAAATCTTCATAAATTTTTGTTATTGTTCTTTTATAAAGGGGAGCAATAGCTCTTTCGAAAGGTTTAAAGAAATCTAATTGATAAGTCATATTATCGTTTTCTAAAGGAATCTCTCCTGATGTACTAATATCTTTTGTAGTAACGCCTCTTGTTCCTTTTCTACCTTTGAAACTTAAGAATAATATAATTCCTAAAGCAACAACTCCTATTATTGCAGAGATGTATTGTAAATTAACAGAATTTCCCCAAATATTCGTTAAAATAGTCATATCCCAAGAAACATTTGTAAAACCAAGGCTTTCCATACCTTTTGCAATTGGTTCGAATAATATACCAGGGAATAAACCTGTAATTATTAAAAGAATGGACATTAAAACCATTGGTATTAACATACTTGCTGGAGCTTCTTTTACGTGAGCAGTATCGTCTTCTTCTTGTCCTAAAAATATTCCAAATAGAATTCTATAAGAATATAAAAATGCTGCTGTACTCGAAAAGAATACCACAATGACTAAAAAGAAATGATTACTTGTGATAAGAGCTTCGTATAGCATCCATTTTCCAACAAATCCGCCAAGGGGTGGGATAGAGGCTAAAGAAATAATAGAAACTAAGGTTACAAAGAATGTCCAAGGCATTCTATTTATTAATCCTGATATTTTGGTCATATCGGTTGTTCCTGCTTGACGTTCTACAGCTCCCATTGCCATAAATAGAGAACCCTTGAATAAGGCGTGAACAATAGCTAAGAAAATAGAAGCCATTACAGCTAATTCTGTGCCTATTGCTAAACCAATAGCCATATATCCTAATTGTGCAACGGAAGAGTATGCTAATAATTTTTTAGCATCGGTTTGTTTAAGTGCATAAATAGTAGCAATTGCTGATGTTATAGCTCCTAACCAAGCAATGAGTCCAGAAATTAAACTTCCACCCATTGATATTGAGAAATTTTCTGAACCACCAAATTTAAGAACTGAGATAAAAACGATTCCCATTCCGAAAATACCCATTTTCGACATCGCTCCAGAAAAAACTGAAGTAAACGACATTGGTGAGTTGGCGTAAGCTTTAGGTGCCCATACATGTACTGGCATTAAGGCTGCTTTTACCGAGAATCCAATTAATAATAAAATAGAGATGGTTAAGACTGACTCCGATTGACCAGCTTTAACAGCTTCTATAAAAGTATCGATAGAAAAAGTTCCTATTTCTGAATGAATCATTACCATACCCATAAGCATAGCATAAGCTCCAATTGCAGAGAATACCATATACCAAATACCTGTTCTTTTGAAATCGACACCGTTCCAAATTACAATTAGGAAAGATGCCCAAGTCATTATTTCCCAAAATACAAAGAAGGAAATAAAATCTCTTGAGATAAGAATACCGAACATGGCTCCAATGACCAAAAGGAAATTAGCATAGAACGAACCTTGTTTCTCTTTGCCTTGCATATACTGTATAGAGTATAAAGTGGCTAAAGTTCCCATTCCTAAAACTATCATAAGGAAGATAGATGCATATGCATCGACCGACCAAGTAAAGTCTAAACCTGCTAAGTTAAATTGAAATGGATTGCCTTGTGTTACACTTGTAAAGTATAAAACAGTTGCGATTGCAGTGGTTAAAAAGGCGACTACGCCAGGAATCACTTGCGAAAATTTTCCAGAAAGGTAAGCTATAAAGCTACCGCCCAAAAATATGATTAATATTAAAGCTAATGTATCCATTTTATCTTACAATATTTTCGGTTATCACAGATTGAATATAAGTTGATTTATCGCTTAAAGCATCAGCGGCATTATGAATAATTCCAGTGATTAGATCAGGATAAACCCCAACAACAATAATAATTGCTCCAAGAATGCCCATCACAATATAACCATTGATGCTTGGCTTTTGTATTTCAATGTTATTTTCTTCTTTACCGTAGTAAAGTTTGCCAATAACTCTGAAGTAATAAATAATTTCTACCACTGATATTACTAAAATAGTTCCTATCAACAATAACATTTTTTGGTCAGCAGCGGCCATTAATAAATAAAGCTTAGACCAAAATCCACTAAAAGGAGGTAAACCTACAATTGCAAAAGCTCCAAGTGCAAAAATGAATGCTACAAAAGGCATCTTTTTGGCAAAACCTGTTAGATGTGTAATGGCTTTGGTGGTTGAGTTATAAAGTAAGTAGCTCGATGAAAAGAACAACATACTTTTAATAATAGCGTGGTTGAACATTAAGAATAAAGCTGCGAAAATTGCAGTGTTAGTTCCAATTCCAAAAGCAATTAAAACGACTCCCATCTGTCCGATACTCGAATAAGCTAACATTCTTTTAAGATTGTCTTGACGAAGAGCAGCAACTTCTGCAATTATCATTGTAATTACTCCTAAAATAATGAGTAAGTGTGTAATTTCTGGTATATCGAAGATAGTGTAAAGTACTCTTATTAAAGCGTAAATCCCAGCTTTTACAACAACACCAGCAAATACAGAACCGATAGGACCTGGAGCTTGTGAATATACATCTGGAGCCCATCCGTTAAGAGGGAACATTTCTGCTTCAATTCCAAAACCAACTAAGAATAATACTAAGATTGAAATTTTTACTGATGGGGCGATTAGATGAACTTTAGTTGCTAAATCGGCCATATTTAAAGTTCCTGTTTGCGTATATAAAATTAGAATTCCTAATAATATAAATGCTGATGCAAAAGAACCAATTAATAATTGTTTAAAAGCGGCTTCGGCACTATCTCTTCCCGAATAGAAAGAGGTTAATGAGTATGAACTGATAGCTACAATCTCTAAGAATACAAATAAGTTAAAGATATCACCTGTTAGAACGATCCCGATAGAACCTGTTACTAACATCATCAATAAAATAAAATATTTTTGTGATTGAGCAAAGTCAACTTTTTTGAATCTATAACTGTAAAGCCACGCTAAAAAGCCGATAAAACTCATTAAAGAAGCTAAAAAGCCACTAAAAGGACTAAAAACCAAATTGATTCCCCAAGGAGCAGACCAACCTGCAATAACTTCGGAAATAGTGCCTGTCTCTGGCAATTGTTGCATTAAAGTTACCGATATGATTAAAAAATATAAGAAAACCAAACCAGGAACAATCCTAACTAATTCTTTATGCAATTTTGCGAGTAGCGGTATTAAAAACGCTGCTAACAAAGGCACTGCAATATAATGAACTGGAGTTATACTCATTGTTTAAAATTTTATCTTAATTAACAATTACCACTTAAGTGATTTAATATTATCTATACTTGCCGATCCGTGATGTTTATACAGACGAATTACTAAAGCCAAAGCAACAGCTGTAGTTGCAAAACCAATAACGATGGCCGTAAGTACTAAAGCTTGAGGAACAGGATCGACCATATCCAATACTCGATCTTCGTTTCCTGGCGAAAATATAGGTGCTGTTCCATTGTTAATGTAACCAATGGCTACGAATAACAGATGAATACCTGCATCTACAATCGACATTCCTATTACTATTTTTATTAAATTCTTTTTAATAAGAACAGCATAAATTCCAATTAAAATAAGTGCGATAGCCGAACCATAAACACTTATTGTAACAATATTTTGATAATCAAACGACATAATCTATCTTTCTTTTTAGTAATCGTTTTATAACTATTTAAACAATTTAGTTTTGTCTTCTTTTGTATTTAATAAAATATCTAAGACTCCTGTTAATTCAGCCCCAACTTTAAAACCAACAGCAATATAAATGATAGGTATTGCTCCTCCACTTATCAAACTATTTAAAGTTCCTGAGGGAAAATATGAATTATCTAAGAATGAACCTCCTGTTAACAATCCCCAAATACCAATAGTTACAAATGTAATTCCTGCTAAAGACTCTACCCAAGTTAAGACAGCGTGCCCCACATGATATTTTTGATAAGCAATTAACATCAGTAAGAAACCTGTTGCAATAATTGCTCCTCCTTGGAAACCTCCACCAGGAGTTAAATGACCATGAATAAATACATAAATTCCAAGTAATACGACTAATGGGAATAAAAATTTAGAACCCGTTTGTAATAAAGAACTTGAAGGTTTATTGATTCGTTCAACTTCCTCATCTTCTTTTCTTCTAAAAAGAATACTTGCCAAACCTGTAGTGGCTAAGAAAAGAACAGTAACCTCACCTAAGGTATCAAAACCTCTATAGTTAACTACAATAGCAGTAACAACATTGGCTACTTGCGATTTTTCTTTAGTGTTGTTCAAATAATAACCAGAAACTGTAGCTTCATCGGTTGGTGTTCCTATTCTATTTACACCAAAAGGAATATATGCTAAAGAAGCAGTTAAATAATAACCAACAACAGCTAAAAGTGCGATAACAAAAAATCTTTTCATCTTATTCTGTTTTATTATTTTTAATACCAGAACTCATTTCTTCACCTTCGTAACGAGTTGTATTTCTTATTGTAATTACAAAAGCAATAGTTGTTAATGCAATTCCAATAGCAGCTTCGGTAAGAGCAACGTCAGGAGCTTGTAACATTAAAAAGATTACCGACAATAATAAACTTATTACACCCGTTGCAATAACAGCGTATAGCAAATCTTTTTGTCTGATAGCATACAAGGCTACAAATACCAACAAAAAAGCCAATATTACTATGGCTCCTATATATATCAACATCATAATCTATCCTCCTCTTTTTCGAATACTTCAGCTACTTTTTCGTAAGCGTCCATTTTCTTTTTCATAAATGGTTTTAAATTATTCTTATAAGCCGCTCTACCCAAAGCATGAGAACTTAGAGGGTTAGCTATTGCAATAAAAACAACTATAATAATTGATTTTACTAACCATTCGGGTTGCATTAAGCCAACTCCAAATATTAAGCTCATAGCTCCTAAAGTGGTTGCTTTTGTTCCTGCTTGTAAACGGTTGTATAAATCTGGCATACGGTAAATTCCAAGAGCACCTAAAAATAAAAAGATACTTCCTAAGATTACCAAAGCTTGTCCTATATATTCTAAAATTTCGTTCATTATCAAACTATTTTATTATTAAACGCTTCTTAAAGAGCTCGTTCTAAATATCTTGCAATAATAATTACACCTATAAAACCTAAAACAGCATAGATTAATGCTACATCGACATAAATGTAACGCTGAAAATGATAGGCCAATAATGTTAAACCTGCTGTAACTACTATAGACATAGTATCTAAAGCTAAAACGCGGTCTGCAGCTGTTGGACCTTTTACTAATCTCGCCATACTTAGAATAAGCGATAAGCTAATTAGGACGATTGCTATAATGTAAACTATTTCCATTATCCGTAAATTTTTAGTAATACTTTTTCGAAGGGCTCAGCAATTAACATAAATGCTTGTTGAGGATCTTCTGTTTCGACATCTATCCAATGTACATAAAACATATCATCGATGACATCTATTGTAACAGTTCCTGGGGTTAGTGTTATACTATTGGCTAAAACCATTTTTGCAAAATCGTTAGTCAATTCTGTTTTAAACTCCACAATACCAGGATTAATAGGTAAACTGGGTGCTACAACTCTTTTGGCAACATCTATATTTGCTTTGATTAAAGCTATCATGAAGACAAATAAATATTGAATAAAGTATACTAATTTATTAGGCATTAAAATTCCAATACCTGCATTTGTAACTTTATAAGTAAGAATTGAAAGGATAAAAGCAACTATTCCTCCTGTAATTAGCTCTGGTAAGGCTAATGACGTTGTAAAAGCATACCACATCACAAAATACAACATAAATGCGTATATTATTTGACTGATAGCTGATGGCTTATTAGACATAACATCTACTTTTTTTGTTTGCTGCAAAAGTATAGTATATGTATATCTATCCCTTTTTGGCTACAATGTTTTTAAGCATATTTTTGCATTTATACTTAGTCTAAATTAGTGGCTTATTGTAAGTGTTTAGTATGTATCGAATTAAGTCTTTTTTGTTTTATGGGTTTTGTTAAAAGGGAAGAATAATTTAATTCTAATAAGCTAAATTTAAGGTAATATTTATTTATAGAAATTGATAAGAATTTCTTTGTTCTTCTAAAAAATATTAGTTTGATTTTAAGTAATTTTTTGAGAAATTACGAATAGGTAAAAGTGAGGTAATAAGGCTAATAACTAAAAGTAAAATAAAAACTTTAATAAAATCAAGAGCTTCTATAGATATTGGATAAGCGTCTATGATATAGTTGTGGTCTCCAAAACTTACAATTGAGAATTTTATTTGTAGATAGGCTATTAGTCCTCCTAAAAAGAGCCCAAGTATTCCTCCAATAATGGATGTTATCCATGCATTAAATAAAAAAATCATTTTAATTTCTTGATGAGATAACCCGATACTTTGTAATGATATAAAATCTTTCTTTTTATCGACAATAAGCATTGTAAGTGTTGCAATAATATTGAAGGTTGCAATAAGAAGAACAAATCCTAAGATAAGGTAGATCATTAGTCTTTCCGAATTAATTATTTTATAGAAACTATTTTGCTCAATTTGGTTCTTGACACTAAAGTTATTTCCGAGAATCTTTTTTAGTTCTTTTTTTGTTGCTTCGGACTGTGAGTTGTCATACAAATTAATTTCTATATCTGTAGCTTGTTTTTGGGCTTCGAAAAGAGATTGAACGAGTTCTAATGGTAGAATAATTTTATTGTCCGTACTTTCGTCAATACCGTAGATTGCTGATGGATAAAGGTATTTCTTGTTGAAAGCTTGCATTGGATTGGTATTTATTTTTTTACTTCTCTTGGGCGCGTAAATAACAATCGGAGCTACGAATCCAATCCCGATAGATAATTGTTGAGCGGCTTCGTAACCAACAACAGCCATATTTTCGCCTTTTTTGTTCTTAAGTAAAAATTCGCCTTCCAAAAGCATGGTATCAATACCACAAACTTTAAGATAATTATTATCTACACCTTTTATGGGAAAAGGATGGGTTTTCTTTCCAACTTTTATGGCAGCATAATCTTCCATTACAAAAGAAAAAGCTTTTATATTTTTGATAGATTGGATTTGTGATTTTAAGCTATCATTAATGTCAAAGAATTTACCTTCTTCGATAGATACTTTTAGTTCGGGATTAAAGGTGTTGAAACGAGAAATGATAAATTCTTCTAAACCATTGAAGACTGATAAAATAATGATGAGTGCTGCTGTTGCAATAGTAATTCCGATAGTAGAAATACCAGATATTATATTAATTACATTAATAGATTTTTTAGCAAAAATATAACGTAATGCTATTTTAAAAGAGACTTTCACCTGTTTTGTGTAGAGTTTTAATGTAGTAATTTATCGATATTCTCAATATAATCAAGGGAATCGTCAATAAAGAATCGCAATTCTGGAATCTTCTTAACTTGATGTTTAATACGTTTGCCTAATAAATATCGGAAATTATTGGTTTGTGCTTGTATGGCTTCCATTATCTCGTTGGTATCTCCATTGGGAATAAAAATGCTAAGAAATACTTTTGCATATGATAAATCGGGAGAAACCCGAACTTTGGTTACTGTAATTAATGCAGATTTGAAAAGAGGCGCTTCTTTCTGAAAAATATCTGCTAAATCTCGTTGTAATAATTTTGAGACTTTTTCTTGTCGTTTAGAGTATGTTTCCAATTTTAGAATAATTAAATGGATAAAAACTACAAAGATAGTAATTCTTCCACATATTTGCGATGGTTTGCTAATCTTGGAATTTTATGTTGTCCGCCTAATTTATCTTTTTGTTTAAGCCACTTGTAGAAGGTTCCTGTTTTTAAAATATGATATTTTGGAAATTCTAAAGATAAATTTTTGAACCGTTTAGCTTCATAGTCGCTATTTAAGTCTTTAAGTTTGTTATCGAGTATTTCCATAAAATGTTCGATATTGGAGGGAGGAGAGCTAAATTCGAATAACCATTCATGAGCACCTTTACTTTCTTCTTTCATATATATGGGACAAGCGGTGTACTCTCGTATAACGGCTTTGGTTTTCTGACAAGCTTTTACAATAGCTTGTTCGGCATTATCTATAATAATTTCTTCTCCAAAGGCATTTATAAAGTGTTTAATTCGTCCTGTTACTTTTATCTTATGAGGAAAAATAGAGGTAAATTTAATTGTATCTCCAATAATATAACGCCATAATCCTGAGTTAGTTGAAATAACTAAAGCATAATTAATATGTGTTTTAACTTCTTTTATAGTTATGACTTTTGGATTTTCGTCGTAGAAATCATTCATATCTATAAACTCGTAGAATATGCCATAATCTAACATCAGTAGCATTGACTCATCGTTTTCTTCGTCTTGTATGGCGAAAAAACCTTCCGAAGCATTATATATTTCAATATACTTCATGTCTTTGAAGCCAATGAGTTTGTCGAATTCATCTTTATATGGGCCAAAAGCAACGCCTCCGTGGCTAAATAATTCTAAATTAGGCCATACCTCTTTTAGTGTTGATTTTCCCGTTACTTTAAGAATGTTTTTGGCGAGTATTAACATCCAAGAGGGGACACCTGCAAGAGTTGTAACATTAATGTTAATAGCTTCTTTGGTTAAATGATCAATTTTTTCATCCCATTTATCCATTAGAGCGGTTTGTAAACTTGGAGTACGAATAAATTCTGCCCAAAAAGGAAGATTCTGAATTAAAACGGCTGATAAATCACCGTAGTACGAGTCGTTGCTAAAATTATTAATCTGATGAGACCCTCCAAGAATAAGTGTTTTACCTTTAAATATTTCGGTATTTGGATATCTGTTGGCAATTAGAGCAATATTATCTTTTCCTGCTTGAAAATGACATTCGCTTAACGATTCGTTACTGACAGGAATAAATTTACTTTTGTCGCTGGTTGTTCCCGACGATTTTGCAAACCATTTAATTTCCCCAGGCCATAATAAATTCACTTCACCGTGTCGTAAACGCTTTACGTAAGGTTTTATATCTTCGTAATCTTGTAGGGGAATTCTACTTTGAAAATCTTCTATAGAATTTATAGATTCATAATTGTATTTCAATCCCCATTCAGTGTGTTTAGCGGTATTGATTAGTTTGAAAAATGTTTCCTCCTGAACATCGTATGGGTATTTTCGCATTAAATCGATTTCGGAAATACGTTTAAGATTAAGCCATGAAATAATAGATGTTAGGAGCGACATTTACATAGTTTTGATTTAATAATGATCCCAATTAAAAGTGTTAATTTCTATAATACAATGTGTTAAAAGTTGAATACTGGCTTTGACATCTTCTTTGTGAACGCTTTCTATAACTTGATGAATATGTCTGGTAGGAATTGATACAGCTCCTGTTATAGCCCCTTTTTTATTCATTCGTTGAATCATTGCAGTATCAGTTCCTCCTGCAGGAAGTAGTTCAGCTTGCCATTTTATATTATGTTTTTGTGCTGTTTCTTTCATATATTTTACCATTCGATAATCTGCAATGGCCGATGAGTCCATAATTTTTATGGCGGTTCCTTTTCCAAGAGAAGTAACGGTTTCTTTTGGGATTGACCCTGGCACATCGTAGGCAATGGTAGTATCTAAACCAAAACTAAAATCAGGATTTATATCTAAGCTCACTGTTTGGGCTCCTCTAATTCCTACTTCTTCTTGAACGGTGAAACAAGCGTAAAAATCGTATGGGATCGTTTTGTTTTTAAGTGTTCGGAGTGTTTCTATTAGGATATAAACAGAAATACGATTATCTAAAGATTTTCCATTGATACATTCTCCTAATTCTATCAATTCGCGTTCTCGGGAAACAGGATTCCCAATCTCGATATATTTCTCAACTTCTTTTTTAGGAAGTCCTAAGTCGATAAAGAAATCTTGTATTTCGACAGTTTTTTCTCTTTCTTTAGCTTTCATAATATGGATAGGCTTAGAGGCCATTACACCTACTAAATCTTTTGTCCCATGAACGATGACTCGTTGAGAAACCAGTGTTTTAGGATCGAATCCGCCAAGAGGCAAAAAGTGTAGAAAACCTTCGTCGTCGATGTAATTAACAATAAAACCAATTTCATCCATATGGGCCGCTGCAAGGACTTTTTTATCCGATTTGCCCTTTTTTAGAGCTATAATATTTCCTAAATTATCTATTGAAATATCGTCGCTTAAGTCTTTAATTTCATCTAAAATAAGATTTCTTATTTTGGATTCAAATCCAGATACACCAGGTATTTCTGATATTTTTTTTAGAAGTTCAAAATTTATTTTTGTCATTATTAATCGATGATTTTAAGAGTTGGTACTGGTGTTGGTTGGTTTTTGAGAGGTAGATGGTCTAAGGTGTAATATTATACCGATAGATAAAGCACTGTACGACATATCGTAGTAAGTGGAATTAAGAGGGATTCCAAGGCGGAATTGAGCCATAAATTTAACTTTTCCAGGACCTGCTTTCATAGTGGCTCCAGGTTCATAGAAGGATATGGTAGAATTCTGAATGGTGTATTGTTTGTCAGAGGAAGCAAAGTATCCAACTGCAAAACGATTATTAAAAATAAATTCGAAAGAAGGTCGTTTAAGTCCTATATCGGCTTGGATAGAGAATTTATGAGCGTTGGCTGATAGATAAACGCTATTATCGTCGAAAATTGAAGAATTATTCTTTACGTTGTAATATTTGTTGAAAAATTGGCCATAGCCATAAGCTCCACCCATCGAGAATACCCAATGTCCATTGTCAGATGTAGAACTGTATCCAAATCCGCCTTCAAAAAAGAAGTGTTTGCGTTTTTCATTCTCTCCAGTATAAATAGTATCGAAGGTAAAAGAACTTGTTAGATATACATATAAATCCTCGTCTGCTCCATAAGCAAAGAATTGTTCGGCACCTGCTGTTCCATATGTGAAAGCAGCTTGAAACTCACCTTTTTGATTAATCAAAGCTGAATTAATTAAAGGTGGAATATAGGCAGAGGATGTAAAATGAATAAAAAGTAAAATACTGACTAATAAATAGATCTTTTTCATGATTTAATGTTTTGTTTGTTTATAGATAATTCTAAGCCAAAAGATATAAAGTAATTTCTGGATAAAAAACTTTGGTTAAAGGTGTCAAAACTTTCTCTTACT
>Ga0256826_1000901_pt1 | contig 18463 bp, 18 predicted proteins | sample CV79metaG_FD_185975 | JGI IMG/M metagenome (GOLD analysis project Ga0256826, IMG submission 185975) | Hydrothermal vent microbial communities from East Pacific Rise, Pacific Ocean - CV79 | ecosystem: Environmental > Aquatic > Marine > Hydrothermal vents | place: Pacific Ocean: East Pacific Rise...
CAAAAGAGCAAATTGAAGAAAAAGTAAAAGCACTTACAGAAGCTAGTCATAAAATGGCTGAGCAAATGTATAAACAAGAAGAAGGTGCAAATACAGGCGCTACTGATTCAGCGAAGAAAAAAGATGATGACGACGTTATCGATGCTGAGATAGAGTAATATACTCTATCTTCGCACCCCTTCTCTCTTTCTTTACTCATTTAATATCTCTCGAATTGTAAACTTTTAAAACTATTATCTACTCAAAGACTTCATAGCGGCTATAAGGTATTTTGGATTATGAATAGAATCATAAACAGGAATCACTTCTTTATCGCTATCAAATAAGCCATAAACTGCCGTTTGTGCACTTCTTACAGAATATTCAACCGTAAATACACAATCTTTTTCAAGCTCCGTAAATTGTCCAAGAAATGCAAAGTTTGTTGCACCCTTAGGGATAACATCAGGTCTATCACCAAGTTTTCTTGGCATAAAAAGACTATCTATAAAAGGCATGGCAACTGGTAGACAATTAACTTTTCCTGCTTCAGTTATAGGCTTCATTAAATTTTGAATTTTAAGATGATAATAAAGTTCTTCTAGTATATCTTCCCCGCTACACTCAGCCATGGTTTTATCAATATAATTACCTTTTCTATCAGGATATAAACCATATCCCCAAAAGATTTTCACATCATCACTCTGATTTGGAAAATGTGGCTGGCGTGCTATGACTATTGACATCAACCAGTTTGAATCAGTCATAGTAACCAATCCGCCTGTTCCATCTATATTTCCACTAAACTCTTGCATATAATTATGAAAAGTAGCATCTTTAAGTGTCGCTGTAAATGAGTACCATTTTTGAAGGTCAACATTATCACAAAATGGACTTGGATTTCCAAAGATTTCATGTTTTTTTGCAAGCTTTTTCCATAGTTTCCAAGAACCAGATTCTGCAATACCTTTGAGTTTTGGAGCTTCACTCCATGAGCCTACATCACTACTTTCTGTGATAGAACCATTTGTTATAAAAAGGTAATCATTTTTAGATAAAACTATCTCTTCTTTATTTTGAAGATGGACTACCGTTGCCGTATGTTTATCTGCTGAGAGGTTAAAATCTATATCAACGACCTCTTTACCCATTTCAAAATGCACACCTTTTGCTTCAAGATATCTTCTTAATGGTCGGATTACAGAATCATATTGATTATATTTAGTCCGCATAATCCCGCCTATACGATAAAGTCCATCGACTAAATGAATAAAGCGTTTCATATATCGTCGCATCTCAGCAACGGAACTCCATTTTTGAAAAGCAAACATAGTCGACCAAATATACCAGTAGTTTGTATCAAAAAATTCTTGGTCAAACCAATCTTCAATACGTTTATTGTTAAGTACAATTTCAGGTACAAAAGTAAGTTCTGTAAGTCTCGCCTGTTGTGAGAATGAGAGTCCATATGAAGATAAATCAATTTTTTTAGCATCTTTTAGAAGTCTAGCCTTTGCATTTGAAACATATTTTTCACTAAATGCAAAGCTTTCATCTTTAACAGAAATATTTTCATCTTCTAAAGAAGGAATGTTTGAAAGTAAATCCCAGTAACATTCATAATGGGCTTCATGCATTCTTCCACCACGAACTAAAAATCCATTATCTTCGTCACCAGAACCATCACACGCACCACCAGATACTTGATCTTTTTCTAGTATGTAAATGTTTTCACCCAAAACAGTTGTATCTTTTTCTAAATATACTGCACTTGCCAATGCCGCTATTCCACTTCCTACTAAATAAACTTTTGAATCTTGATTACTCATTTTCAATCCTTTTTAAAGTATTTTTATTGGTGAAAATCTTTTTTAGCAATTTGCCAAGCAGAATAAAAATCTACAATTTTTCCACCATTTTGAGCTTGAAATTTTTTTGCATCATCAAGGGATTTAAATGCATATTTACTTACCTTACTCATAGTACCTCTTTTTTTACTTCCAACAACATAATAGGCTTCTTGAACTGGTATAAATTTCAAAGATGTAACATCTACAACCTGTGGATTTTCAAGTTCAGCACCTTGACTTAAATGGTCAGCTAAACAATGCAGTGAGCAATATTGATGTGCAGTTCCATTACTATCGGTTGCTACATGACTTGTTTTATAAAACATTACCAAATTCATACCACAAATAGCACAATGCTCTTTTTTATCACCTTTTTGAACTAAGATAGCATCTTTTTTCGCTACTGTTTGAAACATTTTATGCTCTTTTAACATAGGTTTCACCATTTTAACTTCTTTACTTTTTGTCACACTTGTAGGTTTTGGTTTTTCATCTACTGTTGCACATCCAGCAAGGAAGATTATCGATAATGAAATGAATACTGTTTTTAACACTGTTTTTCCTTTATTTTTTCATATTTTATCAGTTTATTATTACATAAGTGTTAATCTAAGCTCATGAAAAAAATTAAACACTATATAAAAGAAATTTTATTCTTTCTTATAACAATGACAATTTTAGCTAATGTCATGAGTATTTATAGAAGTCAGGATTTAACAAAAGCACCATTAGCTGTTGATTCTTTTAAACTAATAGACGATACAACATATATAATTCCAAAAAACAAACCTATACTTATCCATTTTTGGGCAACATGGTGTCCTACATGTAAACTTGAAGCATCAAATATTAACTTTTTATCAAACTATTTTAATGTTGTAACTATAGCTGTCAAATCAGGTAATGATGAAGAGATACAAGATTATTTAAACGAACATAATTATAATTTTAAAGTTGTTAGCGATATAAATGGAGAGATATCCTCAAGGTATAAAATAGCAGGTTTTCCTACTACATTTATATATGATAAAAATAAGAACTTGATGTTTAGCGAAGTTGGATACACCTCCACTTTTGGTTTATGGTTAAGAATATTATGGGCAGGTAAATAATTGCATAATTTTGAGTTTGGGTACCCTTATCTTTTTTTACTCTTATTGCTCATTCTATGTATATATAAATGTCCACTTAGCATTAAAAAAATAATTTTTCCACATACATCACTTTTTTCGCAACAGACAAGTTGGATTAATAAAGAAAAATTATTATATTCAATCATATTTACACTACTAGTAACTGCCCTTGCTAGCCCTATCACATACGATCAAAAAACTACCAATAAACGTAAAGGCAGAGATTTAGTATTTGTAATAGATACAAGTGGTTCTATGGCTGAAAGTAATTTCGATAAAGACGCAACAAATAAAAGAAAATTTAATGTTGTTGAAGATTTATTAAAAGAGTTTATAAGTAAACGTTTTGATGATAATGTTGGAGTAGCTATATTTGGGAGTTATGCCTTTGGCGCAGTACCTTTAACATATGATATGAATAGCATAAAGTTTTTACTTGATTTTTTTGATGTAGGAATAGCTGGAGACAGTACAGCCATTGGAGAGGGACTTGCATCTGGTTTGAGAATTTTAAAGCATGGAAATGCCAAAAACAAAGTTCTAATTTTACTGACAGATGGTTTTCAAAATAGTGGAAAAATATCTGTAAAAGAGGCAGTTGAAAAAGCCAAGAAGCAGGATGTAAAGATTTATACTATTGGCATAGGTAAGAAAAATCAATTTGATTCTAAGCTACTAAACACCATCGCTTCACAAACTAATGCAAAAATGTTTGCAGCGAGTAATGCAAAGGATTTACAAAATGTTTATCAAGAAATAAATTCTCTTGAACCTAGTGCAATTCATTCAAAGCACTATCTAAATAAGCATGTATTATATATTTATCCACTAAGCCTTGCCCTACTCTTATTAATATATTTATTAGCAAAAAGTAGAAAAAAGGAAATAGTATGAGTTTTTTAAATCCATGGATTTATTTTCTGCTTATACCAATCTATATTTTTTATAAAGTAGATATAGACTATTTTGATAAAGAGAAAAAGATACAAAGAAAATTACTTTTTTTATCTCTTTTAATGATTATGGTGTCACTATCACGTCCTGTAATTACAAACAGTTTAAATGAAGAGAAATTCGATGCACAGGATTTTATAATTGCACTTGATGCTTCTTATTCTATGCAGGCTAATGATTTAAAGCCTACTAGATATGCATTAGCCAAACAAGATATTCAAACACTACTTCACGCATATCCAAACAATAGATTTAGTATCTTTGCGTTTACGACAAATGCAATGCTTATATCTCCACCTACAACAGATACAGAGATTAGTATAATTGCCTTAGAAACTTTGAATCCTAAATATATTTTAACAAAAGGGACATCCCTTTTAAATCTTTTACATACAGTTTCAAAAACATCTTATGAAAAAAAGAAACTTATTATTTTTAGTGATGGAGGAGAAGACCATAACTTACAAAAGTTGGTTAAATTTGCAAAAGAGAACAATATCATCCCTTTTGTAATTGCAACAAGTTCACAAAAAGGCTCTACTCTTAAAGAGCATGGAAAAAACCTTAAAGATGAAAAAGGCAACCTAATTATTACTAGAATCAATCCAATACTGAAAGATTTTGCAAATCTTAGTGGAGGAAGATATTATGAACTAGATAGTAATTCTCAAAATGTGATAGAGATGTTGATAGCAGATATTTCTAACAATAAATATGATGATGAACAATCCAAAATTCATGTTTTATCCTATACAGAACTGTTTTATATACCACTAAGTTTTGCTTTACTCCTATTTTTCATTGCAATTACTAAATTTCACCAAATAATTCTTCTTTTTCTACTTTTTATATTTCCAAATCCAGTTTACTCATCTAATTTTGATTTTTATCATTCACATGAAGCAACAAAGGCATACCAAACGCAGCAATACAAAGATGCAACACAAGAGTTCTTAAAAATGACACCTAGTGTAGAAAGTTATTATAATTTAGGTGTAGCATATTATAAAGATAAACAATACAAAAATGCAATTAAAATCTTTTCGCAAATTAAATCCAAAGATATGGATATCAAACAAAAACTCTTCTACAATATGGGAAATTGTGCTGTCAAACTAAAAAAATATGAAAGAGCAAAAATATATTATCAAAAAGCTTTATCTCTTTCATATGATAAGCAAGCCTATGAAAATCTAATGGCTATTTATACTCTTAAGGAGAAAGTAGATATATCAGATATGTTACCTAAGAATGAAACAAATAAAAAAACTGAGGCTTCGAAAAAAACAGATACAAAAAAAGATGAAAGTAAAACAAATGCAGACAATTCAAGCTCTAATCAAAAAGCCGATGAGAGTACGAACGGTTCAGCCGCAAAAAAAGGAAAAGAAATTAAAAAATCTAGCAAAAAAAATGATAAAATAAATAAAGCACAATATAAAATTGGATATAAAGCTTATGAGCTAATAAATAAAGGTTATACAAATGAAAAGCATCCTTGGTAAAGCGTTTATACTACTATTTTTTTCTTTAGTTACCTATCTAAACGCAGCGCAATTAGCAAGCCATACCTTAACTGCTAACAACAATTACCCTTTTGTGAAAGAGGCAGTAAAATTAACATTTGTAGCAAAACAAACTGACCATTCAAATGTAATGTTCTTTTTCTTAGAACCCAAAAAATCCGATAATTATAAAATCGTTTTATTAAACAAAAATGCAAAAGAAATTTCTTATCATAATAAAGAAACAACTTTTACTTATCTTCTTTTTCCACTCAAAAGTGGCATACTTAGCGTTAACTTTAATTACACTATAAAAGTTGCTAGTGATGATGCTGTTGCTGAAGTGTTTAAGGGTAGTAGAGACAATGTAAAATGGATAGAGACCATAGACAAGAAGATAGAACTTACACCTTTTATATTAAGGGTAAAAGAAATCAAAGAAAAAGTTGCTTTGATAGGTAATTTTAAACTCTCATCTAAACTTCAAAGTAGTTCTATAAACTCCTATGAAAGTGCAAATATAACCTACTATCTACAAGGAACTGGATACGATGATATCAACCTATCTATTATAACTGCTCTTAATAATGTGAAGATATTTTCGGACATAGTAAAACACTACAATAAAGCAAGCAATAACGGCTTTAAAATCCAAAGAGAATTTAAATATGCATTAGTTTCAAATAAAAGTTTTCAGATACCTTCAAAAGAAATTCGATGTTTTAATCCCAAAAACAATAAATACTATACTCTCAAAAGTGAGTCCTATTTTATTCAAGTAACTCCTGTAGACAAAGGTTCTTTGGTAGATAATGAAAATTATCCTAAAAAGTCAGATAATTCTAGTTTTTTAGAAGAGTACCTTATATATTTGGTCATATTTATTAGTGGTTTTATTAGCGCAAAAATAATGCCAAACAAGATAAAATTTTTAAAGAAAGAAGATAAATATGATGATATTATTAAAAGTAACTCTGCAAAAGATTTATTAACTATTTTGTTAAATAGATATGAGACAAAACTATTTTCTCAAGAAATAGGACAACTTGAAGAAATTATCTATCATAAAAAAAGAGATAACTTTAAAAAAATAAAAAAATCTATCTTAAAAACATTACAGGGTTAAGTTATGAAAATCACACTACTATTTAGCCTACTTATATTTAATCTTTTTGCTTTTGAAACGCAGTATGATTTAGGTCGAAATATCTACTATGCAAAAGGGTGTGCAAATTGTCATGGAACTGAAGCAGAAGGTAGTAGTTATTATCCAAGACTAGTGAACAAAAAAGAGTCCTTTATTACTAAAAAACTAAATGATTTTAAACAAGGAAAAGCAAGTTCACAAAAAGCAGAAATAATGTTCACTTTTGCAAGGTCGTTGAGCAGTAAAGAGATTTCAAGAGTAAGTAAATTTCTCTCAAATTATAAGAAAGATACCACCAATAAATATAAAATCAGTGATGATATCTTAGGGAGTGTAGATTAAGTAAAAAACTCTACAAAAATTTTATCAAGATATTTTTTTGTAGCCTCGGCTTTTTTGATTTTTACATCGTATATTACTTTCGTTGAGGGGTATCTTGTTGCGTAATCACGATATAAATCACATTTCATATCTATATTTTTCTTAAATTGATCAATAACCAATTCCATATCTTCAGGACAAGAAACCCACTGCATAAAGTTTTTAAACATTCTCTCTCTAACATCAAGAGCAAAAGATTCATCTATTTCAGCAGCCATAGCTTTTAAATCCCAACGTGAAATATAGATACCACTTTTTTGTGGTGGCATAACTTCAGTGTACATTGCAATTATATAATCAGGATACTCTTCTCTTTCATCTGTTTCACAACTATCATCTAGACATCCAGATTGCATTGATCTCTTCTGTAATTCTTCAAACTCACTTCTAAGTTCATTTAAATCTTTAATATCCATTATTTAGCCTCCTCTTTAATATCATAAGAGTAATTATTTTCTTTCAACTTAGTTAAGTATTCAAAATCACTCATTATAAATTCTAAAGTTAAATCAGCAGCATCATAATACAGCGCAGTTCCAGATTCACTTTTCATGTTTAGAAGGAACATTGGTGCCCACTCTAAAAGATGATTTTTTAAAAAATTATATTGTATTTCCGCAATATCACCAGCAACTTTATATGCGCCATCAGCTAAAGCTTTATACTCTGCTTCACAAAGTTTGAACATAAATTCTAATTCTACACCGATATGATCAGCACTCATGACACGAGCTTCATCCAATTCTACTCTAAAATCAAAACTATTGTATAAGGTCTGAACAGGGTTATCACCACCTGTTTCCATCTGCTGATCTTCTCGTCTATAAAAAGATTCATAAGGAATTAAATGTAGAAGAAAAAGGTTAGTAAAATCAACATTAAGATATTGTTCTATTAAATCTTTATTACTCATTCCATCGCGTTTATCCCATTTTGAGAACTCTGGAAAAAAAGATAAAATATTTTCATCTTCTATTATTAATTCTAATAGCTTTTCATCAACTTCATTCATTAAAATTCTAGAAATCAAAGCATATATATTTACACGTGCTGATTGCTCTGTTAAAAGATTATCTTGCATTTATTATTTACCTTTGGATTGTATGTATATTATTTAAAAGTATATTAAAGCACCACTTGATGTGGGCTTTAATAATAAAAGTATTATGCTTTAATTTCTACAGCATAAGCTTTGTTAGAAAGAGGAACCGCAGGACGTTTAATGTGCTGTGGACGACGTAGCTTATCACCAGCTTCTAATGGACGAGTCAATTTATCTCTCCAAGCTTGATAAACTTTAAAGTTATTTTCATAATTTACATAAATATCACCAATAACATCATCAGCTTTTGCTTTTTCAATTACAACTTTTTGATGCCATGCATGATTTCCAGCAATTGGGTCTGCATGAGCAGGAGCAACAGCATTTTGCCATGCTCCACTTAGTCCATCCCACCAGATATTATCAAGATCTTTATTGTACTCTTTAAATTGCCATACATCATGACGAGGCTTAATGCCTTCTACAGGTTTCAATGTACCTACTTTTCCATCATTAGTCATGTCATATCTAGGAGCACCAATACCCATGATTCCTAGTTTATGCTCAAACCCTGGAACTGTAACGGAATCTTTAAGTTTCCAACGACCAGCATGATGTGAACAAGCTAATACACCAGGACGAGTTGCTTCTGTAGGTACAGCCATACCAACAAAGTAACCACTATCAAGGCCAGAAACAGTATCTGTAATATTAACACGAATTGCATCACCACGTTTGATACCAAGTTTTTCAGCATCTTTTGTGTAAATCCACACTGGATTATGATTTTGTGAAATTTCCATTAAATGTTTAGAGTTAACTGAACGTGTATGAATATTGTACGGTAATCTAAATATAGTATTTAAAGCAAATTCATTATCGCCTTTCATCATAGTATGATGAACTTGTGTAACAATATGTTCCATTTTTTTCAATTCACTATCATTACGTGGGTAAATTGGAATTGCATACTCTGGCCATTTCCACTCAGCAAACCATTCAGAGAAAAACTCTAATTTCTTACTTAATGTATGAAATCCTTCAAGAACTTTATCATCTTTTATAATACCTATAGATTGCTTACGACCATCATGATCAACCCACAAAGTACCAAATTCATCTTTTTCAACATGATGTTTAGGATATTTTTTACCATGTGCATAAACAAATTCAGAATCAACTTTAATCTCTTCTTCTTGAGGTTTATAAACATTAGTTTTCTCAGTCCATGCACCATGATCTCTCATATAGCTGTATACTGGAAATTCTTCATCTTTATACATTTTTGAAGCTGTTTCTTTAAGTCTAGGTAGAAGACTCATAGCCGCATCAAAATATTCAGGTACTGTAACAGCACGAGATGGATCTTTTTTACTTGCCCAATACTTACGTACACCAAGTTTACCATCTGGATCAACATGATGAACCATTAAGTTAGGGAAAAATTCTGACTCTTCCCAGATTTCACCAAGACCATACTTCATATGTGCTTCAAGAGTTGCACGAGTCGGATCTTTTGCTTTCCAGCCCATTTTCTCAGCAGCAACACGAATTACCGCTTGACGGAACTCTATACGTTGTTCTGGTTTAGATGGAGTTGATTGTTGATCATTTCTCTCACCTGCAAGACCAACTGGTAAAATATAATCACAATACCAGTTAGTTTCAGACCATGTTGGAGATAAGTTAAATGATAATTCAATTTTATCTTCTCTTTTAAGAAGTTCAATCCATCTAAATCCATCAGGATTAATCCAAACCGGATTATACATACGAGGGAACCAAACAGAAAGTTTCTTAGGAATATTAAGACCTTTTTTAGCCCATTTTTCTTGCCACTCTTCATCCATAAGAAGGTGAGGCATAAGCATACTCATCTCATATGAAGAAAGTGGATACTCAGGTGGCCAAGCAATTTCATTCCAAACATCAACTTTACCAGGTCTTTCACCAGCTACAGTTGCTTTATCACCTTTACCTGCTACAGAAATTTCATGCCAGTGATGCATAGAAGTACCACCGATATCACCACGCATAGCACCACGAAGTGCTAAAGGTAAGAAACCTGCACGAGTATTCATCCATCCACCACGATGACCAATTGGTCCTGCTCGCCATAGATAAGTTGCTATTTTAGAACCAGCGTTAATAAAGATGTCCCATAATGCATCAAGCTTATATTCCATACCTTCAAGTTTACACTCACGAACAACCATCTCTTTTGTATATGGTGCATAAAGTTCTTTTGCTAATTCGATAAAATCTTCATAGCTATCACCTTTTGGTATTTTTGAAATATAATCATAACCTACCATCTTTTCAAGGTAATCTTTGTTCGCCATTAGACGATCCCAGTTTACCCATTCCTTAACAAATGCATCATCTACATAGTTATCACCATTTTTATCTTTTTCATTTAAAATACGGTTTGCTAAATAAAGATACAGTGCTGCTTCAGTACCTGGCCAAGCAGGAATCCAAAGGTCAGCCATACCAGCAGAGTTACTCATACGAGGATCAATAACAACCAATTTTGCACCATTCTTACGTGCATCTGCGATAAGACCTGCTGATTGTTGGAAATAGTGACCAGCATCTGCTGCATGAGATGATTGTAAGAAAATCATTTCTGCATTTCCCCAATCTGGAGAGTTTCTATCATCATTTGCCCATTGAATAGTACCTTCACGAGCACCCGCTGAACAAATGTTTGTATGTGAATTGAAACCATCAATACCCATTGTATGTGGAACACGATGACCAAAACCATTTTCGTTTGGACGACCAACATGATAAATCATAGATTTTTTAGACATTTCATCACCAACAGCTAATGTATCGTGCATCTTTTTACCGATAGTTGCCATTGCTTCGTCCCAAGTTGTACGAATCCATTTACCATCACCACGTTTAGAACCTGGTGCACGTTTAAGTGGAAATGGTATACGATCTGGATCGTACATTTGTGAAGTTACAGCATAACCTTTTGCACAGTTACGACCACGAGAACCTGTATGAAGAGGATTACCCATGTATTTTCTAACTGTCATAGTGTCTTTATTTACCCATGCAGTAAGACCACAACCAGCTTCACAGTTTGAACAAACTGTTGGTACTAGCATATAGTTGTTTACTTGAATACCATCTGGATTTTCTTTACTTGCGACACCATGTCTTTCGATACCACCACGTTTCCAATCTGTACCATCAAGTTCAGCGAAATTATCCCAATCTTTTTGATCTGGATAAAATGATAGTGTATCAGGAGTATTTGTAAACTTGCTTTGCTCTACAGACTCTGCAACTGCATCAGTTGCAAATACGCCCTTAGCTATTGCTACACCAGCAACACTAAACGCAGCACCTTTTAAAAATGTTCTTCTACTTTGTAAATACATTTATACTTTCTCCTTAACTTAACGGTAATAATTGTGGAATAACTAGCCAAACATGTTTAACTACCCACAGACCTGCGATTGCTAAAATAGCCGCAAGTTTTAAAATTGAAGTACTATTACTAACTCTACTTAGAGCGATTAAACCCATTGGTAAGATATAAGCTACCCATTGTCCTATCCAGAACATAGTTGCATATTCGCCATCACCTTTAACATAAGCAAGGATTGCTGCAACTTCTTCTGCTTTCATAGCACCAAAAATATACTCTGACATATAGATAATGAATGCCATTAATGCACTTAAACCTAAAATAGTTCCAAAGAATTTTTGTGTCTCTTCACTAAGTTTTGAACCACCAAGTAAAATCATAGCTGCTGAACCACTAAGAGTTGCTGCTAAAATCATTTGTACTGATTCTGTTGGCATTTGCCATAATTCTCTTGCTGTTGCTTCTGCCATAATTCCAGCAGTATATAAAGTAACAGGAATCGCAAGAAGTGTTACCCAAAAAAGAGTTTTATCAAAGAATCCTGTAGGATTTTTTGTTAATAAACATTTATCTTTTCTAATCATAACAGCCATCATTACAAATTCTAAGCCAACAAATATTGTTGCCATCCATGCACCAACTGTAATAGCTGAAGTCCAATGAGGATAGAAAAAGATATGCCACATTCTAAAAGGTTGATGTAAATCAGCAAGTGTGAATAGTAAGAAAATATTCATCATAACAAATGAGACAATAATTACTGGTGTTCTAAGTCCTTTCATCTCGTCTGAATTTTTTCTAAGAAGTAAAAATAGCATAAATATTAGACCTGTACCAATACTTTTTGCCCACATATTCATAGTTACATACCAGCCCCAAAATACGTCTGGTAATGCTACATCCAAAGTCACTACAGCATGAGTTGCTGCTAAAGTTTCATGTACCATTAATGATGCCCTCCTAGTGGAAGATGTGTTAATTTATTAAACAAGTTATACCCTTCTTCTCTTTGTGAAGCCAAAGGATTAAGGTGAGCTTGAGATGCTCCAACATAATAATGATGAGGGTTAGTTCCCTTCTCAGGTTTGCGAACTTGAACATCTGTATGTTGTTGAATATATTTAGAAATATTTGAAGTTGGATCTTCTAAGTCACCAAAAATATTTGCTTCAACAGGACAAGCAACAACACAAGCAGGCATCATTGATGATGCAATACGGTGTGCACAATAAGTACATTTGTCAGCTGTTTGAGTTTCTGGGTCAATATAAATTGCTCCATAAGGGCAAGCCATAACACAACCAGCACAACCTATACATCTTTCTTTATCTATATTTACGATTCCATTTTCAATATAATGGAGAGCAGATACTGGACAAATTCTCTCACATGGAGCATTTTCACAGTGATTACATCTAAGAGGTGTAAAAGTTCTCTTAGTTTCTGGGTATGTCCCCACATCTACATATTTAACACGAAGTCTCCATGTACTAAGTGGAACTTCATTTTCCACCTTACATGCGATCTCACAACCTTTACAACCCATACACAGGTGTAAATCAACTAGGAAACCTAATTGCATATATTCTCCTTCGGCCATTAACGGCTAATTTAAGATTTATAACTACGACTAATTAAGATTAAAAGAAGCCCTTATGTTAGGCATTTTGGACTTCTTTTACTGTAGATATGTTATCTAAGTTTGCTTAAAATTGATATAAAAAAGTGATAATTATTTGATTGTTTTTTGTAGGTGTGTAAATTAAATTAAGTTATATTTCTAAAGAATATAATTACTATAAATTAATAATATATTTATAGTAATTTTATCTTATTTTCAGTTCATTCTTACACGAACAGACTGCTCATGAGCGGTTAAACCTTCTGTATTAGCTATGAGTGCACAATCCTCACCAATTTCATTTATAGCCTTGGAACTAAAGGATATAATTGAACTCTTCTTCATAAAATTTTCAACGCCTAAAGGAGAATAAAATTTAGCTGTTCCCCCAGTAGGTAAAGTATGGTTTGGTCCAGCTACATAGTCACCAATAGCTTCAGGAGTGTTATGACCTAAAAAGATTGCACCTGCATGTTTAATAAAGGGAAGTAATTCAAAAGGACTCATAGTAGCCACTTCTAAATGCTCAGGAGCTATGCTATTCATAAGCTTCACTGCCTCATCCATATCTTTTGTTACTATTATAGCTCCACGCTCTTCTATAGACTTTCTTGCTATCTCTTGACGTGGTAATTTCAACAACCAATTTTCTATCTCTGTTTTTACAGCATCAGCAAGTTTTTGAGATGGTGTTATCAAAATAGAACTTGCCATTTCATCATGCTCAGCTTGTGATAATAAATCTATTGCCAAGTGATTTGCATTTGCACTATCATCAGCTAATATTCCTATTTCACTAGGCCCTGCTATCATATCTATATTTACTTCGCCAAAAACCATTTTTTTAGCAGTTGCTACAAAAATATTTCCAGGGCCTGTAATTACATCAACTTTGGGTATAGTTTGAGTACCATAAGCCAGAGCAGCGATTGCACTCGCCCCTCCTACTTTATACACTTCACTTACACCACACAAATGGCAAGCTGCAAGTAACAGTTCATTTGGTTCATTATCTGGAGTAGGTGTACATACTATAATCTTTTCTACACCTGCAACCTGTGCTGGAATAACATTCATAAGTAAAGAAGATGGATAGGCAGCTTTACCACCAGGGATATAAAGCCCTGCACTATCTACAGCAGTTACTTTTTGTCCTAAAATTGTGCCATTTTCTTCAGTATCAAACCATGACTTTGGTTTTTGTTTTTCATGGTAGACTTTAATTCTATCATATGCTAAATGCAATGATTTTTTCAATTTTTCATCTAAATTATCATAAGCTTTACTCATTGATTCAGTAGAAATTTTTAAATCCTCATCACATGAAGGAGTCCAATTATCAAACTTTGCTATATGCTGCGTTAGGGCAACATTACCATCATTTTTTATCTCGTCTATAATATTTCCGACTATACCACTGACATGTGCTATATCCATCTTTCCACGAGAAAGTAATTCATCAAATTTTTCATTAAAATCATTATCAGTTGATTTTACAAATATCATTTTTTATTTCCATTTATTGTTTTTGTTTTAGGTTTGTTAAATTCATTTTTCACTATTCCAAGGGCTTGTAAAAAAGCATCTTCTTTTACTGCACCCATTAATGGCTGAAACATTGGTTCTCCATTAGATTTTAAAAACCAAATTGTAGGGGTACCAGGTCTCCACAACTCTTGAGGCATAGCATCATGCTCATCGCTATATGCAATAATTGGTACAAAATCACTATTTAATGCTTTTATAACTCTTTTATCTTCAAAAGTTGTTTTTTCCAAAATAACACAATATTTACAAGTATGTCTTGAAAAAACAAATAAAACAGGTTTTTGCTCTTTTGTTGCTTGTTCTATTCCACTTTTAAAGTCTTTAGCCCAATGTATCTCATCTGCCGTAGCCATAGTTGCTAGCAACAAAACCAACATTAGTATTATTTTACGAATTGGCATTTAGTGCCTCCCTGCATTGAATTTTAACTCTTATATGCATACTTTTTCACCTTTTTAAGAAGTTCTTTAGAACAATCTTCTGCTGATTTTTCTGTTACATCTATCACAATATCTGCAAGTTGTAGATATTCAGGACGCCTTTCATTATAAAGTACTTTTGCTTTTTCTAAGTCACTCAGCAACGGTCTTTTTTTCAACTTTTTAGCTGCGTTTGGATGCTTTTTAATTCTAGCTATTATTGCATCAAATGGAGAATCTAATAAGACAATTATACCTATTTTTTTTAAATTTTCTTGCTTATAAAAGCCTCCGCCTGTCGAAATCAATGTATTTTTGACACTTTTTTCAAGCCATTTTGCAATATTTTTTTCAAGTTTTCTAAAATATTCTTCACCACTCTCTGAAAATATATTTTTTATTTTTTTATTTTCCATACTTTCTATAAGGTCATCAGTATCTATTGTAATGTATTGGGAATGTTTAGAAACTTCTCTTGCAACACTTCCTTTACCAACACCCATAAAACCTATCAGTATAATATTTTTCATCTATTTACCTTACATACTTTTTAAAATTATTTAGCATTATATAGAAATAAAATTATCTACCATTTAAACAGCCATTTATTAAGAATTGATATAATATCTTTTTTAAAATTATATATAGGTTTATTATGAAAAACAAAAATATCATATCTTTAGGATTTGCATCAGTTGCAGTATCTGTAGGATTACTCTTTTCTTCGAATCTCTTGGCAAAGACTTCACAAAAAGATGTAGAAGCATCTAGACTAGAATCTTTAGCAAAATTTACAAAAGTTATTAGCATTGTGCAACAATATGATGTTGATGACATTACGATAGAAGAGCTTATAGATAAATCACTTGATGGTTTAATGAAAAATCTTGATGCACACTCAAATTATTTGACGCAAAAAGATTATAAACGCTTACAAGTACAAACAAATGGAGAATTTGGTGGTCTTGGCATAACAGTTGGAATGAAAGATGGTGCACTCACTGTAATTGCACCCATAGATGATACACCTGCTGATAAAGCAGGTTTAAAATCAGGTGACATCATTCTAAAGATAGATAAAAAATCTACAATAGGTATGACTATTGATGAAGCAGTTTCATTAATGCGTGGTAAGGTTGGTGCACCAATTGATTTAATGATAGTTAGAAAAGGTGAAATGAAACCACTTCCTATCCATATAATCCGTGATATTATTAAAATACAATCAGTTTATGCAAAAGTAATTAACAAAAATCTTCTTTATATTAGAGTTACAAGCTTTGATAAAAAAGTTGTTGAAGATGTTGCAAAAGAGCTTAAAAAAAGAAAATCTATGACAAAAGGTATTGTGTTAGACCTTCGAAATAATCCTGGAGGTTTACTTGATCAAGCAGTTGGGCTTGTGGATGCATTTGTTGATGATGGAAAAATTGTTTCTCAAAAAGGCAGACGTAAAGAAGAAACAAAAACTTACTCGGCTCACGCAAGAAATACCCTCACACATGTTCCTTTAGTAGTTCTTATCAATGGAGGAAGTGCTAGTGCTAGTGAAATTGTTAGTGGAGCACTTCAAGACCATAAACGTGCTGTATTAGTTGGAGAAAACACTTTTGGAAAAGGAAGTGTTCAAGTTGTTCTTCCAATTACTAAAACTGAAGCTATCAAATTAACAATTGCAAGATACTACTTGCCAAGTGGACGAACAATTCAAGCTGTTGGCGTTAAACCTGACATAGTGGTAGTACCTGGTGAAGTAACAACACATAAAAATGAATTTGCCATTAAAGAAGCTGACCTTAAAAAACATTTAGAAAAAGAGCTTGAAAAAGTTGATGGTAAAAAAGAGAAAATTAAAGAAGATAAAAAAGATAAAAAAGATATAATAACACAAGAAATGTTGAACAAAGACATTCAACTAAAAGAAGCAGTCGATATCATAAAATCTTTAGTAATTATAAAAGGATAAAAGCGGTGGAAAAAAAAGAGTTACTTTACGAAGGTAAAGCAAAAAAATTATATTTAACAGAAGATGAAAACTTAGTTATTTCAGAATTTAAAGATGATTTAACTGCATTTAATGGTGAAAAAAAGTCTAGTGAAGCTGGTAAAGGTGCACTAAACAATAAAATTTCAACTGAGCTTTTTAAACTTCTTGAAGAAAATGGTATTCCGACTCACTTTGTAAAAATGATGGATGACAATCATATGTTACATAAAAAAGTTGATGTAATTATGATTGAAGTAATTGTAAGAAATATTGCTACAGGTTCACTATCTCGTAATCTTGGTATAGAAGATGGGAAAGTACTTCCATTTACACTTGTAGAATTTGATTATAAAAATGATGATTTAGGTGATCCAAAACTTAATGACCAACACGCTTTAATCCTCGGTCTTGTAGAGTATCAAGATGAGTTAGATAAACTTCGTCGCATGGCAAGACAAGTGAATGATATTTTAAAACCTTACTTTGAGCAAAGAGGTTTAAATTTAGTTGATTTTAAATTAGAGTTTGGAAAAGACAAAGATGGAAACATTATTCTTGTAGATGAAATTTCACCTGATAACTGTCGTTTTTGGGATATAGAAAGTGGTGAAAAAATGGATAAAGATAGATTTCGTCAAGGTCTTGGTGGATTAACAGTAGCTTATGAGCAAGTATTAAATAGAATCTTAGGAAAATAACAGAAGTTAAAGACTTCTCTCGGCAAAGCCGTAGCTTTAGTGAAAGGAATTTCACTTGGGCTTTGCTCAAATGAAAGGAAAATAAATGAAAGCAATAATAAATGTATCTCTTAAAACAGGCGTTTTAGACTCTCAAGGTAAAGCTGTTCACCATGCTCTTGACTCTCTTGGATTTAACAGTGTTAATGATGTACGCGTTGGTAAACAAATCGTTTTAAAACTTGATGAAACAGATAAAGAAAAAGCTATGAGCGACGTAACTACAATGTGTGAAGAACTTTTAGCAAATACTGTAATTGAAGACTATAATATAGAGCTTGTATAATGAAAGTTTCAATCCTTCAATTTCCTGGTACAAACTGTGAATATGATACCCAACATGCTTTTAATGATCTTGGTGCTCAAACTGAAATAGTTTGGCACAAATCCCAAAGTATTCCTAGCGATACTAACTTACTAGTTGTTGCTGGTGGTTTTTCTTATGGTGATTATCTTAGAAGTGGAGCTATTGCTAAATTTTCACCCGTAATGAAGGCCGTTGCGGAGTATGCAAGTAATGGTGGAAAAGTTTTGGGTATCTGTAATGGTTTTCAAGTTTTAACCGAAGCTGGACTTCTTCCTGGTGCACTTAAACGCAATGAAGGCTTACACTTTATCTCAAAACATCATCATTTAAAAGTCGAAAATAACGATAATGATTTTTTAAAAAAACTAAACAGCGATGATGTTGTAAATATTCCTATAGCTCATCATGATGGAAATTATTTTATTAATGAAGATGGACTACGTGAACTTAAAGAAAATGGACAAA
>Ga0256826_1000902_pt1 | contig 18455 bp, 21 predicted proteins | sample CV79metaG_FD_185975 | JGI IMG/M metagenome (GOLD analysis project Ga0256826, IMG submission 185975) | Hydrothermal vent microbial communities from East Pacific Rise, Pacific Ocean - CV79 | ecosystem: Environmental > Aquatic > Marine > Hydrothermal vents | place: Pacific Ocean: East Pacific Rise...
ATATCGGTAAACGGTGAACTCAAAACATTTGAAACCCAAACACTAACAGTACAAAAGCTATTAGAAGAGATGAACTTTGCTACTGGCATTGCCGTTGCACTAAATGAAGAGTTTGTTTTAAAAACAACTTATAGCAAAACCAACATTAATGACGGAGACAGACTAGACATTCTCTCTCCTGTTCAAGGAGGCTAAATGAACAATGCAACAAAATGGAAAATAGAAGGAAAAGAGTTTGACAGCCGTCTCATGATTGGCTCAGCTCTCTACCCTTCTCCTAAAATTATGGAAGATGCCATTAAAGCTTCTGGTTCACAAATTGTCACCGTTGCTCTTCGTCGTCAAGCAGCTGGTGAGAGTGGGAACAACCCTTTTTGGGAGCTCATTAAAGAGCTTGACATTACTGTTTTACCAAACACAGCTGGGTGTCATACAGCCAAAGAGGCAATAACCACGGCAATGATGGCACGAGAGGTATTTGGTACAAACTGGATAAAACTTGAAGTCATAGGAAACCAATATAACCTGCAACCTGACCCTTTTGCTTTGGTCGAAGCAACAGAGGTACTCATAAAAGAAGGCTTTAGAGTTTTTCCTTACATGACAGATGACCTAGTTTTAGCACATAAATTAGCCGACTTAGGGTGTACAACACTCATGCCTTGGGGTTCACCTATTGGCTCGGGTAGAGGGTTAATGAACCCTTACAACTTAAAAACAATTCGTCAACAGTTCCCAGAGCTTCAACTCATTGTTGATGCTGGAATTGGAAAGCCTTCTGATGCCATAGAGGCGATGGAGCTTGGATTTGACGGAGTTTTACTAAACTCAGCCGTTGCTTTAGCACAAGAGCCTGTAGTTATGGCAGAAGCATTTAAACATGCCATTTACGCTGGAAGACTCAGCTATGAAGCTGGAGCAATGCAAAAAAGAGACATGGCTAGTCCCTCAACTCCAACAGTGGGAACCCCTTTTTGGCATCAATTTAAATAAAAGAGACAATATGAAATTCAAAGATTGTGGAAATACCCCACTAGGAATCTACCCCTTAGTAGACCGAGCAGATAAATTAGAAACTCTCTATAGCTTGGGCATAACAACAGCCCAATTAAGAGTTAAAAATTTAAAAGAGAAAGCCTTAGAAGATGAGGTTAAAAAAGCAATAGATATTTCACACAAATATAATACAAGACTTTTCATTAATGACTTTTGGGAACTTGCCATTAAATACCAAGCCTATGGCATTCATTTAGGACAAGAAGATTTAGTAGATGCTAATTTAGAAACAATTCATAAAGCAGGTATTCGTTTGGGAGTTAGTACCCATACCACTAAAGAGATAGAGTTAGCCCTTGAAATTGAACCCTCTTACCTAGCCATTGGTCCCATTTTTGAGACTACTTCTAAAATTGTTAATTATAAAACAGTTGGAACCAAAGAGTTAGCAAATTGGTCAAAAAATGTACACTACCCCATTGTGGCGATTGGAGGAATAAATCTCTCTAATATTGAAAATATTATTACTATAGAACATGTTAGTGGAGTTGCTATGATTTCTGAACTTTTAGAAGATGGGGAGATTTCAACTGCTAAAACAAAGTCCTTGCTTAAACTCTTTTCAAAAAAATAATCTGTTACAAACTCAGCCATTAAAGTGTTACCAAAGGTTACCTCTGTATAATTAGGTTACACTTTAAAAAAGGAAATAGTATTGAGTGACATTACACTAATTCTTTTAGGAGCAGGGTCAGCATCTCGCTTCTCTTTACCTCCTAAAAAGCAATGGTTATGGATAGATACAAAGCCACTTTGGCTTAAAGTAACAGATGATTTTCAAGAGCTTTATTCTTTTGAAAAGACCATAATTGTGTCATCTAAGGATGATATAAGCTCTATGTCTAACTTTGGGGACTTTGACTTTGTTGAAGGTGGAAAAAGTAGACAAGCCTCTTTAAATAATGCACTTCAAAAAGTGACTACCCCCTTTGTTTTGGTTTCAGATATTGCACGATGTTGTCTCGATGAGGCTATGATAAAACGTGTAATTTCAGCAAAAAAGAACAGTAGCTGTGTAGTTCCTACACTTAAAGTTGTAGATACACTCTATTTTGAAAACTCTCCTATTGACAGAGAAAATACAAAAATTATCCAAACACCTCAACTCTCATGTAGCAAAACGCTTAAAAAAGCACTAGATTCAGATGTTGAGTTTACCGATGACAGCTCGGCTGTAGCGTCACTAGGTGGTAAGATTATTTTTGTAGAGGGGTCGATAAAAGCACATAAGCTTACAACGGTGGAAGATCTTTCAAAAATGAGTTGTTTAAAAAAACCTTCAACGCGTGCCTTAACTGGCTTTGGTATTGACATCCATCCTTTTGAAGATGGAAAACAGATGGTACTTTGTGGAGTTGAGATAGATTCACCTTTCGGATTTAAAGCCCATAGTGACGGAGATGTTGCTATTCATGCACTTATTGATGCACTACTTGGTGCTGCAGGGCTGGGGGACATTGGTGAATTTTATCCTGACACATCAGACACCTACAAAGGTGCTGACTCACGTGAGTTACTACTTGATACTGTAAATAGATTAAAAGACTTAGGGTATGTCATTGGAAACGTTGACTTAGCTATTATTGCTCAAACTCCAAGACTTTTAAACTACAAAAGAGCGATGCGATTTAAACTTGCAGAACTACTAAACCTTACACCTAATCTTGTGAACATAAAAGCAACTACTGCTGAAAAACTTGGTTGGATTGGACGAAAAGAGGGCGTAGCTGTTGAAGCTGTTGCCACACTATATTATTATGATTGGACACAATAATGAAAATTACCATAATTGAAAATGAGCTTTACCTAGCTCAGAGTATCTCTGCGAAGCTGGGGCAAGCAGGATATGAAACAGAAGTTTACTCTTCCATTAAAGAAGCAATGGCAACGAGTACGGGAGATGCTTATCTACTCTCAACAAACCTACCAGGTCAAAACTTTAACTCTCTTATTACAAAGTATAAAGAGAAGATTATTATTCTTATGGTTTCATACATTAATAACGACACCGTAGCTGCACCACTTAAACTTGGAGCAAATGACTACATTGTAAAGCCATTTATTATTGAAGAGCTTCAAAGAAAGATTGAGCATTACAAAGAGTATCAAACACTTAAAAAATACAAAAATCTTTACCGTGAATATAATGAATATCTTCTTCAAGATATTAATATTGAAAATGATAAAGACAAACTCTCTTCTCCACTTGTGGTCTTAACAAACTATGTTAAACTAGTAGATAAATTGGCTTTTTCTTATGCAAAAGATAAAGATAGAGTTCTTGTATTTGTACCTTTAAGTTCAAAAGAGTGGAAAAGTAAAATAGAAAAAGCAAATGTGAAACACTTACTATACATTTCAGATTTACAGACACTTAAAAAGGCTGAACGCGAACAACTTTTCGATATACTTGAAGGACGTGACTTTATTATTTCAACTACTTCTGACATTGAGACACCATTTAAAAGTATTGAAATTAATACAGATAACAAACTTTATGATCAAAATGAAATTTTAACTATTGATGATTATGTTAAATTTATTGTCAATAATTTCCAGTATCAATATCCAGATACTGAACTCTCTAAAAAGTTAGGTATATCACGAAAAAGCTTATGGGAAAAAAGGAAAAAATATGGCATCTTCAAAAAGAAATAATCAGTTATATATTGATGCTGAAGCATTATCAACCATGGCATTGGTACAAGAAGGACTCATTAGTCCAGTAAACAGACTAATGACAGAGAAAGAAGCCATTGAAGTACGCAATACAAAAATGTACAAAGGTGTCTCTTTCCCATTTCCTTTTCTTTTGGCTCCAAGTGGAGAGAAAAATGAAGCTTGTCTTAAAACTTTAAAAAAAGGGGATATTGTTGAACTCATCCATGAAAAACAGATTGTGGGAGAATTAACAGTTGAAGAGACTTTTGCTATTGATCCTAAAGAGCGATTAAAATGTATTTACGGAACATCTGATGAGTCTCATCCTGGTGTTAAAAATACTATGAATAGACTAGGTAGTATTGCAGTTACTGGTGCATACCGTGTTGAATATCCACTTATAAGTTCTTCAAAGAAAATGGTTCAAGATAAAATTATAGAAGTTGGTGCTAAAAACATTTCAGCACTTATGCTAGCAGCAAATCCACTAAATAGAGCACATGAACGTATGATTAGACAGACACTAGATCAATCAGACTTAGTGGTTCTCTTTTTACTTAAACCTTTTACTAAAAACGGTTTACGTTACGACATTAGACATGATGCTATTTTAACTTTTATTGAAAATTTTCTACCTGCCAATAAAGTAATTATTGTGCCTTTAGAGAACTCATATATCTTTGCAGGCTATAATGAACTTATTTTAGATGCCTTAGTGGCTAAAAATTATGGTTGTAACCGTCTAGTTATTGGAAAAAATCATGCTGGACTTGGACTTTTTTATGACCAAGATCAGGTAAATTCTATTTTTGATGCAACAAAAGATATTGAGATTGAAGTAACTACTATGGAGCAGTATGTTTACTGTAATAAGTGTAGAACACTAGTAAGTACTACAACTTGTCCACATGGACAACACCACCATGTACACTACCACTCACCTTCTATTTTAAAACTCATAGAAGTTGGTATGATGCCTCCATCGGTACTAGTAAGAAGAGAGGTTTCAGCCTCCGTATTGAGTGCTCTTTTTCCTGATAGATTTGAGCAACTTCAAGAAATTTATGACTCTTTAATGCCTAATGATGGTCTTATGGAAGAGCATAGCGAAGAGGACTTTTATATTAAATTAATGGGTCTTTATCAAACTACTTCATTAACATAGGAAAAAGATGGATTTAAATAGACTTTTCATAACATTTTTTGGAACAGGACTCTCCCCTAAAGCTCCTGGCACAGTAGGAAGTTTTGCAGCACTTATTGTAGGTGTTGCTCTTTTAGAGATTATTCCCATGCAGACACTTTTCATGTTGACTCTTGTCATTACTATTATTGCTATTTTTGAAATTAACAAATATGAAAAAGCAACAGGTAGCCATGATGATAAAAGTATTGTCATTGATGAAGTTTCAGGTATGTGGATAGCACTTATGTTTGCATTGGCTTCTGCTGAAAGTATGTCATATGCTTATGCAAAAGAGATTGCTATTGTTGGTAGTTTTGCAGCATTTAGACTTTTTGATATTTGGAAACCATCACTTATTGGGGTCATTGACCGTAAAGTAAAAGGTGGATTAGGGGTAATGGGAGACGATGTTCTAGCCGGCATTGCAGGTGGTCTTTTAACTATTGCTCTTCTAGTTGGTTTAGGTAAAGTTCTTTAAGAGCTTAACCTAGACTCTATCTATAGACAATAACCACTCCATCTACTCCAGCTTTTGCCATCTCTTCTATCTCATCTTTTTTTATATATGCTAATACTTGTGTATCGAAAAGATAATTTTGAGCAATGGGCATAAGCTCTTTTGCTAATTTTTTACTACTTAAAAGATAAGTAGCTCCTAAAATATTGGCAAAAATTGCCTCTTCAATAGTTTGAATCTCAATAGCATACCGAAGTCCGTTAGAGTGACAATATTTTGCTAGAGTAAGTGAGTCATTTAATGATGCCAATTTTAAAAGTGCATTTGCAGGAGTTTTAGCAATCTCACTCTGCTCTTTTACCTCATAAAAATGCTCACTCTCAATCCACTCATGCCCAAAAATCTTCATAAAACTACTTTGCTTTTTCTAAACATTCAGTAGAACAGTAAGCTTTTTTCTGATAAATAAGTGCATCATTTTCAGTCATATAAGTTCCACAAGTTGCACACTCTGAAGTAGTCTCAACTTTTCCAAAGTCATGCTCTCCTTCTTTTGGTTTTTCTTCTCTATCAAGAAGAGGAATTTTTCCTCCAAAAAATCGGTAAATAGCAACTCCAGCTATTGCAAATATTAAAACTTTCAACCACATACTAACCCTTTATATACAAATAGTTTCTCTTGTTTTTTTCAACAATCTCATACTCTAACTTTTCACTAACTGATGCCAGTTCATCAAAGAGGTGTTCTCCTTTGTAAAAAAGAAAACGTGTAGCATTATCTTGAAGGTGTGATGTTAAGTCTAAAAGCATCTGAGTATCAGTCACAGCTCTTGAACTAATGAGTCCAAATGCTTCTGAGTGATAATCTTCAACTCTTTTTTTAACTACTTCAACGTTAGAGAGTTCTAACTCCATAGCAACATATTTTAAAAACATGGCTCTTTTTTTACGAGGTTCACATAAGACCGTTCTTACGTCTGGGTAAGCAATTGCAAGTATCATGCCAGGAAAACCTGCTCCCGTTCCTACATCTAAAATAGAGCTAGGTTTCTCTATGAACGTTGTAGGAAACAAAGAATCTTCAATATTTTTCTCTACATCATCAGGAGTCTTAGCTCCTGTTAAGTTGTGAATTTTATTCCACTCTAACAGTAATTTTGTAAATTGTTCAAACTTCTTTTTCATCTATAATAAATGTCCCATATCTCTTTTCTTAACCTCTAAGTACGCTTTGTTGTAAGGGTTTGCTTCAACCACAAGAGGTATACGTTTTGTAATCTCTACATTTCTTAATGACTCAATTTTTTTAGGATTATTAGTCAAAAGTTGAATCTTTTTAAGACCATAATAGTCTAAAATATACTCAACTATCTCATAGGTTCTCTCATCTGCTCTAAAACCCAATTGATGATTAGCTTCAACTGTATCAAAACCTTGATCTTGCAAGGCATAGGCATTGACCTTTCCAACAAGTCCAATGTTTCTTCCCTCTTGACGGTGGTAGATAATCATTCCCCCTTTTGAGGCAATGAGTTGTTGCGATAAAGCCAACTGTTCACCACAGTCACACTTCTTAGAGCCCAATGCATCACCAGTTAAACACTCTGAATGTACACGAACAATAGGGTTTTCCCCTAAATTATCTGTATATATCGCCAAATGTTCTTTATCAGCTTCTTTAAAGGCTTGAATGTTAAATGTACCATACTTTGTAGGCAGTTTTGCAACTTTTGAAATATCAATCTTTCTCATGGTCAAAATTATATCAGTTTATGATAAAATTCAACAAATTACTTTAAGGGAAAACCATGTTTACACGATTTAGAAGAAAAAGACTCAACCCAGTACTACGTGACTTGCTTCAAGAGACACACATTAGTGTTAATGATTTTATCTATCCACTTTTTATTAAAAATGGTGAAGGCATTAAAAAAGAGGTAGAGTCTATGCCTGGTGTTTTTCAGATGAGCATTGATGAGATTTTAAAAGAGTGTACGGTTCTAAAAGAGCTTGGAATCTACTCTATTATTCTGTTTGGAATTCCTGATACAAAAGATTCTGTAGGATCAGATGCACTATGTGATCACGGTATTATTGCTTCATCTATTCGTGCCATTAAAGAGTCTCATCCAGATATGTTTGTAGTAACAGATTTATGTTTTTGTGAATATACAGACCATGGACACTGTGGAGTTCTTGATCCAGTGCTAGAGACAGTTGACAATGACATTACATTAACAAATTTACAGAAACAAGCTGTTATTCATGCAAAAGCAGGAGCCGATATGATTGCTCCAAGTGGAATGATGGATGGAATGATTACAGCCATTAGAGAGGGTCTTGATGCTGGTGGATTTAGCCATATTCCAATTATGTCTTACTCTACTAAATTTTCATCTGCATACTATGGACCATTTAGGGATGTCGCAGAGAGTAGTCCAAGTTTTGGAGACAGACGTTCGTACCAAATGAATCCTGCAAACAGAAAAGAAGCTATTTTAGAGAGCATAGCCGATGAAGCTGAAGGAGCTGATATTCTTATGGTGAAACCAGCATTGGCTTATCTAGATATAGTAAGAGATATTAAAGAAAATTCATCTCTGCCACTAGCTGTATATAATGTAAGTGGAGAGTACAGTATGTTAAAAATGGCTGCAAAAGCTGGTGTGATTGACTATGAAAAAGTTATGATGGAAACAATGATAGGATTTAAACGAGCTGGAGCAGATATTATTATCAGCTACCATGCAAAAGAGGTAGCTGAACTGTTAAAAAAATAGTTTTTAAGAGAGATTATTTTCTCTCTTTGTCAATCTCTTTAGAGAGATCGGCTAACTCTTCTAAATATTTTGCTTCAGGACTTGCTGTAGGTACTTCTAAATTTCTTTCCTCTACAGAAACATTATCTTCCGTTATATTTTTTTCTTTTTCTTCCTCTTCACTCTTTGCTATAGCTATTTTAATATCATTTGCAATTTTATCAATATCTGATTCTTGAATTTTTACCATAGGAGGAGTAACAACTGGTTCAGAAATCACTTCTTCTATTGTTTTTTCTATAATATTCTCCTCTTCAACGTCAATAGGTTCATCTATTACTTTTAATTCCTCATCCGAAACTTGTACTGAAATAGGAGGTACTATACCAACTGATGATTTTTGAGTGTTTATAAAATAGTTATATCCATAAATAGATAGAGCTACAATGATTGCCAACAAAAATAAAATTGTTACTATTTTTAACATTGAATTAAATAAAGATCCATCCTTAGACGAATTAGTATCTAATATTTGAGACTTATATGATTCACAAAAATCTGTCTCATTATCTGCTTTATTATTGAACAATTGGTTCCTTTTTTTTGTAAAATATAAATTTAGTACAATTATTCTAACATAAATTTGAATAAGTTCCCTTTTAAATCACATTTTTTCACTTTTACTATAGCACCTCACTCATTTATTTGCTATAATAATCATCATTATTTAATATATCTGTATCTCACAGAATTAAAAAATAACATTTCTTAAGTTTTATGTTTATTTTGTATTATTCGTAAGATAAAAAGTAAAAAAGGAAAAAATATTATGGAATTAATCTATTGGCTTATTGTCATATTTTTAATCGCTGTCGCATTTGCTATCTTATATTATATGGGTGGTCTTGAAAAATTTCTACCTGTAGTAATAGTAGATTCTCAAGAAGCATGGGTTATAGATAACAGATTAGGGAAAGATCGAGTTATTTATGAAGGTATTAATCATATTCTTCCAGGTAGAGATGTTGTTGTTAAGAAAGTAAGTTTAAAAGAACTTACTATTGATCCTCCTGAACAAGAAATTATTACACAAGATAATATTAATATTGTGGTAGATATGATTGCTTCAATTAAAATTGTAGATGCAGTCAAAGCTGTCATGGATGTATCTGACTATGAAGCATCTGTTAAAAGTCTTGTTATGAGTAGTACATTAAGTAAATTAGGGCAAATGGATTTTGCTCAAATTCAAAAGCAACAAGATGCACTTTCAAAAGAGATTCGTGATCATATGAAAGAAGACTGTGCACGTTGGGGTCTTGAAGTTATTTTGGTAAAATTTGAAAATATTACACCTCCTGCTTCTATTAAAGAGGCTATGGAAAAAGAGATTGTTGCCGAAAAAGAGACTCGTGCTGCTGTACTTAAAGCAGAGGGAGATCATAAAGTACATGAACTTCATGCTGATAGTGAAAAGATACTCATTGAGAAAAGAGCAGAAGCAACACACAAAGTTATTAAAGATTTAAAAGAACTTATGCCTAATATTTCAGATGAACAAATTATGCAATTTTTAACAAAAACTGCATATATAGACTCAATGAAAGAGTTATCTTCATCTAGTAATTCAAAGTTTGTTCTATATCCAACGGATACACAACAACCGATGGAAAAAATTATGAATGCTGAATATATGTCACGCACAACTGATACAAAATAAAAAAGGAAAAATAAAATGGCAAACTTAATTGGGAAACTACTTGGCTCAGCAAGTAGTGTAAAAAAAAAGGGAGTTCAGCAATGTTTTTTATAACAGGTATATCAACATTTACATGGGTTTTACTTGCCTATGTAGGGTTACATTTAGGTCATGATTATATTGGTGCCTTAGGAGAATTAACACTTAATTCAAAAGTCCTAACACATCACATTAGTCCAACTAGAGACTTTGTTTTAAGAGTAAGAGAGATTTTTCTTATTGTTGGTTCATTGGCACTTTTTGTAGAGATTGCAAAAGCTGCAACTGCAAATAAATTTGGAGCAACAGAGACACTACTTAGTTTTGTAGTTGCTATTGTATTTATTGTAATGTTCTTCATGGTTTCATGGGCACAAAATGCAACTTTTTTAATTTTAGGGATGATGTCACTTATTGATGCAACAGGTGGTTTTATTATTGAACTGAATGCTGCAAGAAGAGATATAAACATTGCATAAAAAAGAAAGTTGTTTTATGACTACTAAAAACAACTTTTTACCCATTGAAAAAGAGTACATCATCATTGGTGATGTACATGGGTGTATTGATGAATTAAAAACCCTTTTAATAAAACAAGGTTTTTTAATTGATGAAAACAACCTCATTCAACTAACTAAACAAACAAAAAACAAATCTATTATTTTACTAGGTGATTTTATTGATAAAGCATCTCATGAAAAGCTAACTGAAACAATTGTGTTTCTCTATGCTAATTACAAACATCTTAACAAAAAAAAGCAACATCTCTATTTGGTTCTTGGAAATCATGAAGAGATGGTTTTTAGATACATTAACAATGACCCAACCATTAAAGTAACACCCAAAACCTTAGAAAATAAAGAAAAATATTACAATACTGTAGCTCTCTTAGATAAAAATTCTCACTTAAAAGAGTTATTTATTGAGCTCTATCATGAGTGTCAAGTTTGGTATGAATACAAATACAATCATGAATTTTCAGTTACAGTAACACATGCTCCCTGTCCAGAAAAATTTTTAGCCGTAGAGAGTAAAGAGGCAAAAAAGAAAATGGTTAAGTGTATCTCACGAAGTAAACATCCTACTATGCCTCTTGATGAACTTATTCCCTATATTCATGAAGAGGCAAAAGAGAACCGACATTATCATATTTTTGGACATCTCTCTCAACCAAATATACGACACTATAAAAATAGAATCTGCATTGATACCTCTGCCATATATGGAGATAACCTATCCTGTGCCATTATTAAAAATGATACCCTATCTTTTGACTCAACTCCTTTTGAATATAAGCAAAAAAAAGGCTTTCAAACTTACAATAAACTTTTTGATTTTTAACATTAAAAAAATTATGGTAAAATGGCTTCCTTAATTTTAAATTAAATTACTTTATATGAAGTAAGAGGAACTCCCAATGAGACATTTTTTAACACTAAAAGATTTCACAAAAGATGAAATTTTAGAGATGATTACTTTAGCACAACAGATAAAATCTGAAACAAAAGCAAAAGAATTTAAACCTTATATGGAAAAACAAACCTTAGGTATGATTTTTGAAAAAAGTTCAACACGAACCCGTGTAAGTTTTGAAACCGGTATTTATCAACTAGGGGGAATTGGTCTCTTTTTATCTTCAAATGATATTCAACTAGGACGTGGAGAACCAATGAAAGATACTGCACGTGTTATCTCTCGTATGGTTGATATGGTAATGATACGAACATTTGAACATACAAAACTTGAAGAGTTTGCAAAGTATTCAAAAGTTCCTGTAGTAAATGGTCTTACAGACTCATACCACCCTGTACAACTTATGACTGACTATCTAACCATGTTAGAGTGTGGCATTACAACTCCTATAGTAGCCTATATTGGTGATGGAAATAACATGACTCACTCATGGCTTATGTTGGCTGCAAAACTTGGTTTTGAGCTAAGAGTTGCTACACCAAAAGGGTATGAGTGTGACTCTAAAATTGTAGAAGAGGCACTTACGATTGCAAAAGAGTCAGGAGCAAAAATCAGTTTTGGATATGACCCTAAAGTTGCTGTAGAAGGGGCTAATGTTGTAACTACTGATACTTGGGTTTCTATGGGACAAGAGGATGAAAAAGAGATACGAATAAAAGCATTTGATGGATTTATTGTAGATGCTGATTTAATGTCTTTAACACAAAAAGATGCTATCTTCTTACATTGTCTTCCTGCTTATAGAGACTATGAAGTAAGTGAAGAGATATTTGAAAAACATGCAGATGAGATTTTTTTAGAAGCTGAAAATAGACTTCATGCCCAAAAAGGTATCATGGTATGGTTAGACCAACATAGAGATAATTAATGCCAAAACAATTAGACGAAATTTTTAATTTTCAAGCAACATCTGACGACTGTGTTAAGTGTGGGAAGTGTATTCCTGTTTGTACCATTCACCAAGTCAATGCCGATGAAGTCACCTCTCCACGTGGCTTCATTGACCTACTTGGACAGTACCAAGCAGGAAACCTAGAACTGGACAAAAATGCTAAGAACATCTTTGAGAGCTGTTTTTTATGTACAGCATGTACAGACGTTTGTCCTAACTCTTTACCTACAGATATGGTTATTGAAGAGGTTCGTGCTGATATTGCAGAGAAATTTGGAATTGCCTTCTTTAAACGAGCTGCCTTTTACCTTTTAGAACACCGTAAAGTTATGGACTGGGTTATGAAACTTGGATTCATGTTCAAAACTTGTGCAGTTGCCAAAGATGCAAAAGGAAGAGGTCTTCGGGCAAGATTTTCAATGCCAATGGTTAAAAAAGGTCGACTACTTCCCTCTATGTCTAAAATTTCATTTTTAAATAGCCATCCAGAAGAGATTTTAGCTCCAAAACAAGAAGAGAAAAACCTGCGTATTGCTCTATTTATTGGATGTCTTGCAAACTATAACTATACAGGTATTGGTGAGAGTTTAGTTGACATTTTAAAAGAGCTAAATATTGATATTTTTATTCCAAAAGAGCAACTCTGTTGTGGAGCTCCTGCCTATTTTACAGGAGCCATTGACTCAGTTGAACGTATGACAAAAGCAAATATTGAGTACTTTGAGAGTTTCATGGATGAGTGTGATGCTATGCTTATTCCAGAAGCTACTTGTTCTGCCATGGTTAAACATGACTGGCAAGTATTTTTCAAAAATCATAACATGCCAGAGTGGGAATCTCGTGCAAAGAAAGTAGCCCAAAAGATTCACATGGCAACAGCATGGCTAGACGACAATACAGAACTTCAAGAGCTTCTAAAAACAAAAGGAACATTTGATACTTCTGTAACTTATCATGACCCTTGTCACGCAAAAAAGGTTCAAGGAATTTACCAACAACCACGAAATCTTTTAGCACCAAACTACCCAATGGTAGAGATGTCTGAGTCTGACAGATGTTGTGGATTTGGTGGGGTGACTATGCAGACAGAGAAGTTTCATTTTGCAGAGGCTGCTGGAAAACCAAAAGCAGCCATGATTAAAGAGACAAAAGCTCACTATGTATCTGCTGAGTGTTCTGCTTGTAGAGTTCAACTGAGTGAAGCGATGAATAATGCCGATGTTGAGACAATTTTCAAGAATCCACTAGAGTTGATTGCTGAGGCATTAAAAAAATAGTTATACAACCGATACCAAATTTATTTGGTATCAAACTTATCAAACCACCACATAAAAGCAAACATTAATCCAACTGTTTTACCAATAGACTCATCATACATAAAAGTTCTAGCTTCATGAACAGCTATTTCAACAACTTCAATCTGTTCATCTTCTATACCACCACCCTCACTAACACGCATTGACTCATCAACTTCTGCATAGTAAATAACTTGATAACCTCCAGAGGTTCCTACTGAGGAGAGTACTTTTGTAATACGCTCTATCTGTTCTAAAGGAACATCAAAACCACACTCTTCTTCTATCTCCTCTTTTGCTATTTGATCTAGACTCTTCTCTTTATCAATAAGTCCTGCACACATCTCAATGGTCATACCATCACCATTACGATGGTATACAGGTGCTCTAAACTGCTTTACAAGTACAAAAGTTTTTCTCTCTTTATGGTAAAGTAAAATTGCAACTGAATCATGTGACTGAACAATTTCCCAAGCCTTATTAATTCCATTCTGTTTATATGTAGCTAAAGCTGTTTTTACAAAATTTGGTTTTACCAAAGGTTGTAAAGAAAAATCTTCAATAATATTTTCCACTACCAACCTCTATTTTGATAATAGGTTTTCATTTTTGGTAAAACAGAAATTTCATTAACGGTATTCCATACATATGAAGGCATATTCTCTTCAAAAATTTTATTAATAATCTTAGTATATTTTCGTTTTCTATTTAAGAAAGATTTTCTACCCTTACCTGTTAAGCCTGCTGAAGAGAACTTTACCATTCTCATAGGATTAATAGGTCGACCATTTTTATAGAGACCAAAATGTAAATGTGGTCCAGTACTTCTTCCTGTATTTCCAACATAACCAATAACTTCACCAGACTTTACATACTGTCCAACTTTTACTTTATATCGACTCTGATGAGCATATAATGTTACATAACCATCTTTATGTCTAATTTTAGTGACCTTTCCATATCCACCTTTCCAACCTGCAAAAATAACTTTACCATCAGCTGCTGCTAAAATTGGTGTTCCTCTTCTTGCTCCAAAATCTGTACCATGGTGAGCTTTCCATTTTTTTAATATTGGGTGCCATCTTCTAGTTGTAAATGCTGAAGTAATCCGAATATGATTCAATGGCTTGTGCATATATTTCTGAACTAATACCTCTCCATTTTCATTATAATATTTATTATCCGTATGTTTAAATACATAATTCTTTTTACCATGAGACTCAAGCATCGCTACTTTTATATCTGGTATTCCTATAGGCTGTCCTAAACGCATTTTTTGATCATAAACAATAGCAATTTTATCTTTTTTTTGAATACCTCTAAAGTTAACAGAGTGTTTAAGTAATCGAGTAAATTCATTGGCTAAACGTCTATGTTTAATCTTATTAATTATATCAGCATGAGGAGATTTATCTACGGAGAGAAGTGCCACATAAGTATCTTTTTGATAAGAGATAGGAAGAATCTCTATTTTATATCCACTATGTGTTCGATAAAGATGTACTTGTAACTCTTCACCAATAGGAATTAAAGATTGGAGTAGTATACCATTTGATGCAATTAACTCATAATATTTATGACTATATCCAATTTCTGAAATTAAGGCACCATCTTCTCTATCTAAAGAGTCTAAAATATTTTTTGTAATATGATATTTATCTAAATATTTTTCAAAACTAAAGCCCTTTTCCCATACAGAATATTTAACTTTAGCAGCAAATGTAAAAGTTGTAATCAGTAATAACAAAGATAAAACTTTCAGCAAAACCTTATTTTTCAAACATACTCCTAGGTATCAATTGTGAAGATTATAACTTATGCAAACTAAAAGCTCAAAGATTAAGAGTATAACTATAAGCCTATTTAAGTAGAATTCTCATATGAAACATCTTAGAGGTTATAAACGGCGTTATTTTTCATTGTCAATTATTGCAATGTATTCTACTCTGTTCAAATTATGCACCATTGACTCAAATCATCAGTATCATAAACATGCTTTTGAGTATCAAGAGTATAAAACCTCACCACCCTACTTGTATGCCTATAATTTACTATAACAAATAATTTACTAATGGTCAACAATCGACCTTTTCAAAAAGTATTTCAAAGGATACAAATGAACACAACAATAAAACTCAGTCTATTAACAAGCTTATTTCTAAGTCAAAATCTAATTGCAGAAGAGAGACTTGAAGATATTATCGTCACCTCTGCTACAAAAACAACTCAAAATATTAACAATGTAACCTCTAATCTAAATATCATTACAGCTCAAGAGATTGAAGAGAGACACTATACTTCTGTTACAGAAGCTTTAAACTCACTTCCAGGAGTTAGTTTTACCTCTAATGGTGGTCTTGGAAAAACAACTTCTCTTAATCTTAGAGGAATGAACTCAAAACATACACTTATTTTAGTAGATGGTGTACAATATCAAGACCCTTCAAACACTTCGGGAGCCTCTATTCAACATTTAATAATTTCAGATATTGAACGCATTGAGGTCATAAAAGGAGCTCAAAGTGGTATTTGGGGTGCAGATGCAGCAGCTGGTGTTATAAATATTATTACAAAAGAAGCAAAAGAGGGTGTTAGTTTTCAAGCCTCTCAAGAGTTTGGAAGTTTCAATACTTCAAAAACAGACTTAGCTCTCTCTTATAAGAATAAAGATTTTTATATTAAAGCAACACACACAAACCTAGATAGTCAAGGCTTTACAACCAAAGTAACTAACAGTGAAAATATTGATAAATTTGAAGATGATGGATATAACAATAAAACTTCATCTATTAAAGCAGGATTTTCGCTTTTTGAAAATGGAAAACTTAAATTAGGCTATACTAAGATAAGTGGACTCTCTGAATATGACAATACTCCAAATGACAAAACAATGAAGAGTGACTTTGAAACAAAATTATCTCATATTAACTATACACATAGGATCAATAATCAAAAAATAGAGATAAAACATGAAGTTTCTAATTTTACAAGAGATGAGATAGGTACAGTAGGTAGCCAATGGGGAGAGAATGTAAAAGTTTTCAATGGGAAAACTATTAAAAATGAACTTAGTGATACAATTAATTATTTAGAAAATGACTTTATACTCATTGGTATCAATAAAAAAACTACTGATGTAGATTATATTAATACTGCTCAAGTAAGCAATGAAAACAGCTATGAAAATAAAGCTTTATTTTTAACTAATAGTAATAAACTATGGAACAACACCATTGTTACAGAATCAATTAGACATGATAAATATGATAATTTTAAAAACAAAACAACAGGAAAGTTAGGAGTAAAATACAAAACTGACTTTGGATTAATTGTTGATGCAAACTATGGTACTGCTTATAATGCACCCAATATCATAGAAGTACTAAATCCATGGGGAGCAGCAAATCCAAATCTTCAACCTGAAGATATAAAAAGTTATGATTTCTCTGTTGAACATCATGGTATGAAAATTACCTATTTTAATCAAAAGATTGACAATTTAATTCAATGGGAAGGTGCTGGATATAACAATATTGATGGAGAGTCAAAAATTAAAGGGTATGAAATTGCTTACAATACTACTCTCTTCGATACATTAGCAACAAATATAAGCTACACAAAGTTAAATGCAAAAGATAAAAATGGTAAAAATTTAGCCAAACGTGCCAAAGAAAATATAAAATTTGGTCTTGACTATTATGGAATTGATAAATTACATCTTGGAATTAATGGTGAATATGTAGGTGATAGAAAAGAGTATAAATGGGGTGGAGGTGAATCAAAAACAGGAAACTATACCGTCACCAACTTTACAGCAAACTATGAAGTAAATCCGTACTTAAGCTTTTATGGAAAAGTCGATAATATTACAGATAAATATTATCAAACTGTTGATGGATATGCAACAAGCCCAAGAGCATTTTATACTGGTATGAAACTAACTTATTAAAATATAAATACCCTCTCGTTCCCACGTTCTACGTGGGAATGTAAAATAAAGATAACAAATGAAAAAAATATTACTCATACTATTTATCACCCTAACCATCAACGCACAAGAACGCATTATCGCTCTTAGCCCAGCTATTAATGAGATAATTTTTGCACTTAATGCAGGAGAACAAGTGGTAGCCAACACAGACTATGCTCTCTTTCCAGAAGTATCAAAAGCTCTTCCAAAAGTGGGTGGGTACTTCTCGCCAAATTTAGAAAAAATCATCTCTTTAAAACCTACTATTGTCATTATGCAGAACAATAACCACAAACTAAGTCTTAAACTAAAACGACTTGGCATTAAGAGTAAAGTCATTAAAATTGACAAGCTTGAAAGCATTAACAGTGCTATTTTAGAGATTGGTCTACTCTTAAAAAAAGAGAAAAAAGCCAAGCACATAGTAGAAAATATTAACCTCAAACGCTCAAAACTAAAAAATATCATTTCAGGGAAAAAAATTCTCATTGTTTTTGGACGCAACGCAGAGTTAAATAAACAAGTTTTTGTCGCAGGTCAAAACCTCTACTACGATGAGATTATTAACGAAAGTAACAACACCAATGCCCTACAATCAGAGCGTAAAGGTCAACCCATTTTAAACATGGAAAACCTTATTGCCTGTAATCCTGACATTGTTCTGCTTTTAGCACGTTGCCAAGCCGATGGACTAAACAATGAAGCACTCATAAAACCATGGCTAGAGCTACCCATCTCAGCTGCAAAAACAAAAAGTATCTACATTAACTCAAACATCTACGCTGGAATTCCTAGTGACCGTTTAGCACTTTTTTTAGAAGACTTTAGAGCCATATTAGAGGATTATCGTGATAAAACTCAGTAACTACTCTGACGATATTTTAGAAAATATCACTTTAGAATTAAAGTCAAAACAGAACCTCATTATTTTAGGTTCAAACGGTGCTGGTAAATCAACCCTTGCAAAA
>Ga0256826_1000903_pt1 | contig 18452 bp, 18 predicted proteins | sample CV79metaG_FD_185975 | JGI IMG/M metagenome (GOLD analysis project Ga0256826, IMG submission 185975) | Hydrothermal vent microbial communities from East Pacific Rise, Pacific Ocean - CV79 | ecosystem: Environmental > Aquatic > Marine > Hydrothermal vents | place: Pacific Ocean: East Pacific Rise...
ATCTTTATGATATTGTAATGCTATATAGAAATGAAATAGGACTAGAAGCAGCCAAAGATATAGAACTACTAAAACTTGTTGCTATACACAAAGAATTTTATTATCGCTCAAATGCTGCTAAATATAGTGAAGCCAAACCAGGAACTTTAAATATTGTACCAAAAGATGAGATACTAGAAGCATTTAGATTAGATTATGAAAAGATGCGAGATATGTTTGTAGGTGAAGTGATACCATTTAATTTCATAATAGAAGAGTTAGAATCTTTAGAAAATAAACTGAATAAGATAGGTAATAAATGATTTATAAAAATATCGATGACAAATCAAAACAGATAGAGACTTTAGAAAACTTACTATCAAGAAGTACTAGTGATGCCCAAAAGAAATTCATTGAGACAGATTTAAAAAAACTAAAGTCTGGACTTGAAGCTGAACAAGAGAATGCTTATTATTTAAACTTTGAGTTTGAGAAGAGTAAACATCTTATTTTACTCCATGATATTCGTTTAGAACATGATGGTAGAACAGCACAATTTGATCATCTCTTAATATCGAGATTTGGTATAGAACTACTAGAGACCAAGAGCTCTAATAGCGAGATGACTATTAATGAAGATGGCTCTATAAATTTAAAAAATGGTAAATATACAAACACCTATCCTAATCCACTAGAACAATCTAGAAGACATGGTGTTGTGCTAAGAGATTTTATTGACTCTAAAGTACTTCTATCTAAGAGAATAGATATATTTGGTGGTATAGAAATAACAAGTAAAGTACTTATCAACCCAAAAACTACACTTATCAATAAAACACTTCCAGATGGATTTGAGAGAGCTGATAGTTTTGTGTCAAAAAGAAGAAAAGAGATAGATGGCTTAGGTATATTTAAAGTACTCAGTACATTTAGTAAAGGTTATAGTATTGATAAAGCTAAAGAGATAGCTCAAATACTTGTTGATGCTCATACACCTGTAGACTTTGATTACACGATGAAGTTTAAAATGAAAAAAGAAGTGATTCAAGAAGAGCCTACTGAAGTTGAACAGAAGCCTAACATAGAAGATGATATTAAAGCATGTCCTAGATGTAGTGAGGGGGAATTAATTGTTAAGAAAATTAAATCTAAAAAAGCTCAAGAGAAATACAATAGTGATGAGTTTATTGGATGTGATAGATATCCTAAGTGTAGATATACGGAGAATTCTTCTAAAGCTTAAGGGACATTATGTTGTTTATGCCCTTATATGACAAATAACTATCACTTGTGGTCAGATAATGGAGATTTCATTTAAGCTTCAGGAGTAGTTTTCTTAGTCCAAATTTATATATAATTGTAAATACTGCTATTTAGGGCTTCACTACTAAATAACAGGACACACTTCTTATATGTGTTATTTTGCCGTTTCAGGTTATTATGTATATAATGTGTTTGAATAAAGAGTTATATTAAGGAATAATATGGATATTTGGGAAATTGATAAACTTGTACTATTTCTACTTTTTATAATACCAGGGTTCATTAGTTTAAAAACCTATAGCCTATTAATTCCAAATCAAGAAAAAGATTCATCAAAACAAATTATTGATGCAATTGCATATAGTTGTATGAATTATGCTTTTTTATTAATACCAATTATTACTGTACAATCAAATGATATAAAAGAAACTAGTCCTGTATTATATTATTTATTTTATCTTGGAGTATTCTTTGTCGCTCCTATCATATGGGTATTAATATGGAAATGGCTAAGAAGGAAAGAAGTATTTCAGAAAATTGCACCACATCCAACAATAAAACCTTGGGATTATATATTTTCACAAAGAAAATCATTTTGGGTAAAAATTACGTTAATCAATGGTACAATTATTGGTGGAAAATACTCAGATAAGTCTTTTACATCTAGTTCTCCAGCTACAGAACAAATATATCTTCAAGAAAGTTGGATTATGAATAATAAAGGTGGATTTGATAGAGCAAAAAATAATACCGATGGTATTATAATAATGGAACATCAAATTTCATATATAGAATTTACACAATATTAAGGAGTCGCAAATGGCAGAAAAAATATTAGTTAATGATGGTTATAAACCTGAAACAATAACAGAAGGTTATCAACCATCATATGTAACAAAAGGCTATCAACCAACAAAGACTGACTATAATCCACAAAGTGGTTATCAACCAGAACAAGGAGTGGGAACTAATAATCCGAGTAATATTCCAACACCTCCACCAAAAGAAGAGTAATTATAAAACAAAATATAGTAGCCAATAAATTATCTAGCAACAATTTATTGGCTATATTCAGTCGTTAAACTACAAAGGAATAGAGTGACATTTGAGACTTTATATAATAAGTTAATTGTTTTATGTCCATCTATTATCACTATTTCAGCTGGAAAGAAAACTAGTGCTACTGGTTTTCTTTTTCCAAAATTAACAAATTAGAAATAGACAGAAGAATTCGAGAGAACATTGCGCCAAAAGAGTGGAAAAAGTTTTTAGCTGAATATGTAGGGCTGTGACTACAGTTTAACAAATACGCGGAGACCAATATATAAACTAAAGTTGTGTTAAAATAAAACATTATGAGGAAGATATATGAAGCAACATGAAAATGCAATTAAATTAATAGAATCATTGAATTTAAATGAAGAAAAACTAAATGAAGCAACAACTAGAAGTAGAATAATTGATACTGTTTTATACGACATTTTATCTATACCCAAAAATGCAATTACCGCAGAAGAGCATATTAACAAAGTTGGTTATACTGACTATACGTTATCGGATCAAAATAATAAAACAATTTTAATTATTGAAGCAAAAAAAGAAGATTTAGCTTTTACTCTTCCTACTAACATAAATAGAACAAATAAAAATAGTGCTCTGATAAAAATAAAAACACTATTAACTGATAATAATATTAAAGACACCATTACACAAGTTAGACAATATTGTCTCATGAAAGGTGTGGAACACGGGGCAATAACTAATGGTAATGTATGGATTTTCTTCAGTGTATTTTCTCAAGATTTTAAAAACTTAAATGCATTTGTAATATATGATTTAAAATTTTTCTCAGATGACTTCACAGAATCTTACAATTTATTGAACTATAACAGTTTAACAAAAGAGAGAAGTTTATATAAAAAGCTTCATAAGAAAAACACACAATCAAAGCAAACTTATTCAATTAAAGAAAATATCTCATCTTTTAATGTAGCCGTAGATTTTAATGAATTTGCACAATACCTTGAAAAACCAATAAGATACTATTTTAGTGACCTTAAGGTTGATGATATGAATTTCTTAGAAAATTGCTATATTGAAGAACATGTAGAAAATACTAAGAGTACCTTATCTTCATTGTTAGTGGATAATGCCACACCTTATTTAGAAAACAGTGGAGTTATAAATTATACAAGAGAAAAATTATCTAGAAAATTATCTAAAAAAGTTGCTAATTTTATTGATTTTAGCGACAGTAAACATATTGTAGTAATCTATGGGGATAGAGGATGTGGTAAATCAACTTTTATAAAAAAGCTATTACATTCTGATATACCACAAAACATACAAGATAAACTGAGTGTTATTCATTTAGATTTGCTAGATTATGCACCTACTGAAGATGGTTTGAAAGAGTTAAAAGAAAGAATATGGAGTAATGTTTTAGATGCAATTGATGTTAAAAATCTTAGAAAAAATTATTCAGATATACAAAATATTTTATTTAAAGATGAATTTATTCAATATAGAGAACAAATAAGTTCTTTATACTCTGAAAAATCAGAAAGTTTTTCTTTAAGAATAGAAGCAAAAATTGAAGAGAAATTAAAGGATTACAGAGAACTTTCGATAAGGCTGGTAAAATATCTAAGAGATATAGAAAGAAAAGAGGTTATTTTAGTTTTAGATAATACAGATCAGTTTTCATCTAAAATACAAGACTATTCTTTTCAAATCCTATCTGAAATTTTTAGTGCTATAAAATCTTTATCAATAATTACTATACGAGAAGAAAGATTTTTTCGCTCTAAAAAAATTGGGGTATTAGATGCATATGAGACTGTTCAATATCATATTACTTCTCCCAAAGCTGATAAAGTATTTATACAACGTTTAGATTATCTAATGAATTTAATGGAAGATGAAATTTTTTTCAATAACCTTACTGAAAATAGAAACTTTAATACAAATGTTACAAATGAAAATTTTATAAAATATTTAGATGTCTTTAGATATGACTTTCAAAAAAAATCAAACTTGTATAGTTTTTTAGTTTCATGTGCTCAAAAAGATATGAGAAAAGCATTGGATCTATTTCGTTCTTTAATTACATCTGGCTATATGAATATAAATGAAATGCTTTCCACTGATGGAAATATATACAATCTACAAATACATCAGGTTTTAAAACCATTAATGACTCCACAAAAGTATTTTTATCAAGAGAAATCGAGCTTAATTCCAAATATATTTCAATTAAGAAATTTAGAAAATGGTTCACATTTTACATCAATTAGAATTTTAAAATATTTAAATAACTATATTAATAATTACACATCATTATCGGTAATGAAATCTGAATTTTTTGCAGTATTTAATATGGAAGAAGATTTTAAAGAAAATATTACATTGCTAATAGAATATAAATTAATAGAAGCAGATATTAAAGTAGATGAATATATTCCAGAGATAGAGAATATTACTATTACACCTTATGGCGAATACTTTATTAGTTTATTAATACACTTTTTTTCATATTTAGATTTAATTTGTTCAGATTGCGAAGTATATGATGAACAAACAGCTAATAGCATTACTAAATCTGCAGAAGAAGAATTTAAATTATTTTCAAAGCAAAAAAAAGGATTTAGACTAATTCATAGACTATCCAAAACTAATGCTTTTCTGAAATATTTGGTTATGCAAGAAAAAGAAGAAAAAGAAACATATAATTTAGAAGAAAAATATTTAGTTGTGAATGATATTATTTTAAAATATCAAGAAGATATTAAAAAAGTAAGACATAGTGCATCAAGACAATCATTTATGGGAGATGATGAATTAAGTAGTTTAGATAATTTTTTTGATAAAGTATAGGATGAACTGTACAAAACCTAAGATGGCTAGTTTTCTTTAACAAGAAAATTAATAAATTTCATTCTGAGTCAGATAGGTATACTACGAATTTGTGCCTACAGTGCATTTCCTCATTAATACTGTGCAGTGACGACTGAATCGCTGAAGGCTAGAGAGTATTTCGCTCCTGCCCTAAAAACTCTGGGAGCTCCTTTTAAAATATGAACAGTTGATTACACTTCCCTATTCCACATATCGGCTTATAAAATAATTTTAGAGAAATTAGAGAAGGGGAGAGTGTTATTTTCAAGAGAATTGTGATTATGTTAGGTAATATACCCCTATAAGTAGGGACTATACGAATAAAATAGCATATTATTGAAGTATAATAACTACTTCACTTTAATACATGTAATCTATCTCTAATAATAGGTAAGTTAAAGTACCTTTGCCTTTATCCTGTTTTAAAAAAGTAAGTATTTTATTGTTATTATGGTACATAAGTGACTATTTCTTTTCTATTTAAATCAACAAAATTACTAAAATAAATATGAGTTTAAGTTTAGAATTTATCATAAAGATATTTCTTAAAATATAACATAATTTCATAGCTAATTAAGAGGAATAAGAATAGAATCCTTTTAAGAATAAAAAAGGATAATCCCAATGAAACTTCAAACTACAATAATAACAATACTCACTACTTTACTTCTGGCACTATTTATATCAGGATGTAGCAAAGAAGCATACCCTATCATAAAAGACAAACAGGTAAATGCCATAAGTGGGGAGAGAGTAGACTTAGTAGCTTCACATGCCGATGTTTATAGTTGGTCACAAGTCTCTGGAGTAAAAGTCATACTTATAAATGCTAATACAGCTACTCTTAGTTTTATCGTTCCTGATGTAAATGAAACAGAGAGTTTAGTGTTTGAAGTTGAGGCACTTATGCCTTCTATCTTTGAAGATGCAAACATAAGAAAAGAGAGAGCTACTGTAACGGTTCATCCTTTAAATGTTTTAAAGGATGATAATGCAACAAACAATTCAAATCAACTAAAGTCAATAGCACTTACTATCTCAAACACTTCTTTAAACATAGACACAAACACAAGTCTAAACGCCATTGCCACTTATAAAGACAACACAACTAAAGATATAACAGATGAAGTAGAGTGGATAAACACAGATTCAAGTGCCACTCAGATAGATAGTCATAACTTAAAAGCAAAAAAAGAAACAAACATAATCCTCCAAGCAAAACTAAACACGATCACTTCAAACGCAGTAGCACTAGAGATATACCAAAACATAAACGGACATAGACTACCACCCGAGCCTAACAAAATTTTAAACGATGCAACACTACTAGGAATAGACTCAAACAATAATGGTGTTAGAGATGATGTGGAGAGATGGATATTTGAAGAGTATAAAGAGCCAATAGTTCAAGCAGTGGCTATGCAGAATGCTAGGGCTTTTGGGATAATACTTGTTGATCCTTCTAGGGCTAGGGAGACGGTAAAGTTTATGCAAAATCAAGTAGATTGTGAATTATATTATGAATATTATGATTCCGAACAATTTGCACCAAAAGATAATGAATTGTATGAAGAGTCAAGACCATTAATACTAAATACAAGAGAGCGTTCTCGTGCTTACTATGAATATAATCAAGCTCTGAGTGGAGGAGTCTATCTCGCACGAGATAGTGATACATATAAAGATAGCTGTGATTTCAATGAAACTAAAGTAAATAGAGGCGAGTGGTGAAAAAATTTAAATATATACTCATCGTTTTTCTCTATCTTTTTAGTGTAAATACTCTACATGCAAAAGCTGATACTTACTTAGCTACTGGAGTATTGACATCAGAAAGGAAAACAGAGAAAGCCCTTGGAAAACTAAAAGCAGAATTAGAAATTTCAAACCCAGAAGTCTACAAAAGTCAAGAGTTCAAAGCAGCATACAACACATCTCACGGACTTTGGGACTTTATAGAAGCAGGTGCACAACTTTTAGGACAGAATGGCTGGGGAAAGTTTTGGAGTGCTTTTGTAGACTTTTCTCAAAATGCATTAACTGGGCATTTTATAGATTATTTTACTAATATAAAAGGAGACCATAAATCTGATTTATCAGAACAAATCAAAAACTATAAAAAAAGTATAAATGCTGGGAACCAAGTGATAGTTATCGCCCATTCACAAGGAAATTATTTTACAAATGAAGCATATAAGGCTTTAAGCGAATGTCAAAAAAAATCATTTTATATGTTAGGAGTAGCAAATCCTGCAAGTAGTGTAAGTGGGATGAGTGAAGGAAGAGGAAAGCTAGTAACATTAGATAACGATCCTATTACATATGTACCTTCTAGTATGAGTCCTAATATTATAAATGGCGAAAGGTTTATTATTGGAGGAATTGATTTTTCACATTATAAATTTCATTTTTTTGACTATTATCGTTCAGGAAAAAGTTGGGATGCATCTTATGAAATTGAGAACTTTCCGGAATATGCAATAAATCATTATAATCAAAACAGAAGTGATCTTCCAAAAGAGCACCCAGTAGATATACAACTCTCATCGGATAATGCTAACATAGACTTAAAGCTTGTCTCAGAACTAGGTACTCAAGAGTTTAGTAAGACCTGTAGCCAAAAAAACAGATACTTCGTTGAGTCAGAAGATGAGTTAGAAGAGGGTGTGTACAGAGTTTTTATAAACCATGAGGGAGCAGTTCAAAAGAAAGATTTACCTTTAAACATTAACTTATCTATTAAAACACCACAAAATGCTTACCAGATGAAACTTAAAATATTTACAGCAGACTTGTTAAATCTCGGTCATGTTGTTGATATAACTATAAGTAGTAATGATGAGAGCTTTGAAATCAATGCTAATCCTGATCTAGATAGAACTGGATTACAGTTGATTGAGAATAAATATGTTTATACTTATCAAGGTGGAGAAGATTCTTCTGGTTCTCGTAATTGGGGTACAGCAGATACAGGAACGGGAAGCAGTGGAGGAAACTTGGGTTGCTATGTATCTGATAAATTAACATACGAAGAGGGACAAAAGCTATGTTTTGGAGAAAATAATAATAGTGATGGTGGAGTATATACAGGCACAGGTATAGGGCTGGATAATAATGATTCTGAGACAAGTAGTTCACTTGTCTTTGATGTAAAATCAACTATAAATGTTTCTGAAATGGGTCCTATTGGCGGTGCAAATTATTCCTTAAGTGATACCGTTGATGGTATTGTATTATATGAAGGTAAAACAACATTTGGAAGTTCTCTTGGCTCAACTGGAATTATCCTTTTACCTAGGGATGTACTAAACACATTGGTTGATGAGAGATACTATCTTGTTAAAATTGTAGGAGGTGTCGATGTCGACCGTAATGATGATGGGATACTCGATGCAGTAGCAACACAAAAAAAAGGAACCTTACATGGTCTTTACAGCGGTAAAACACTCAAAACAGATTACTTTAAAGTAAATATATTGACTGAAGTAGCCTACCAAGTCACAAAAGCGATGCTAACTTCAGAGACAAATTCATCTGTAATAGAGTCACATTTAAATGAGGTTGCAAAAAAACTACTATTACCTACCGCTAAAGAGATAAGTTATATAAACTTAGTAAAGTGGATGCCACGGATTGATAAAAAACTTTTAAAAAAACAGTATACATCCAACTATGAACCAATAGCAGTAAAAATATATAATGGAGAAGATATATACGATGAAGCTTATAAGCTTGTGTATGAACATATTTTATTAAACTATTCACTTACTTATCTTGAAAACAGTCCCTTAGATACCTTTTCACAAACACTTGATATTGGTGTAGATAATAAAGATGTTGTTTATGCATTGAGTGGAGAAGGAAGTGAGCTTTTTGAGATTAGTGAAAGTGGTGTCATTACTCTAGTAAGTGATGTTATATTAGATTATGAAATAAAGAAGACTTACAATTTATCTCTTATTGCCACAGCAAATGGATTTACCGCAAGTTCAAGTTTTATATTTAATATAAAAAATATTTTAGATAACCCTGAGTTAGAGGACTTTAATACAAGCATCAAGGAGAGTACAGCTAGGGGAACTGTGGTAGGTACCGTAAAATATAAAGAAGGGACTTCTCCTATAAGCTCATTTAGTATTTTTGGTGAGGGAAGTGAAAACTTTGAGATTGATATAAATGGAACGATAAGGGTAAGTGCAATAGCAAATCTTGATTATGAATCTGTAAATAGTTTTACTTTTAATGTTAATGCAGTTAACGATGCAGGGACAAGTTTAACTAAAGTTGTTAGTATAAAACTCTTAGATATAGAAGATACCCCTGTTTTGCTTAGCTCAACAATAAGTATAGATGAGAATACTCCAGTGGGCACTGTAGTAGGGTATATTAAGATTAAGTCAGATGGGGGTTCTGACATTAGCAAGATTACTTTAAAAGATGAGAGTAGTTATTACTTCAGTGTAAGCAAAAATGGAGAAATTACACTTAGTAAGTATGCTGTTTTAGATTTTGAGACAACTTCATCTTACAGGTTGAGAGCAGTTGCTCTTAATTTAGATAACGAACAGAGTGTAGATGTAACGATTGTGATAAATATCAACGATGTTAGAGAAGCACCAATATTTTCTGATGCAACATTTAGTATAGATGAGAATATCCTAGGTGGTACAGTGCTAGGAAAGCTAAGCTTGATAGATTCTCTGGATTGTCCTATTACTAGTATAGATTTAGAAAGTGAATATCTTACACGTTACGGCCTTAAAAATAATTTTATGGTAAACAATGAAGGTATAGTAAGTGTTTCTTTAGGTGCAGTTGTAGACTATGAAAGGAATTCCTATTATATATATGATGTAAACGTTCTAGCAACATGTGGAACGAGAAGTTCGAGTCTTGAGATATATATAAATGATCTTGATGAAGATGCAAAGATAGGGATAGGTACTCAATCTGGAGCACGTGTTACCATATATGCTGTTGAGCAAAATGGAACACTTAGTCCTAGCTACAATGTTTATAAATCCTCTAGTGAGATTGGTATATTTGATAACCATAAGTATACACTTGAAGCAGAGAAGTACTATCTATATGAGGGGGCACGAGGTAGGGAACTCGATATAAATTATGATGGTGTTCTTGAAGACAACTTTAGCGCATCTGCTGGAATACTAAGAGCAATAGTTAAAGGAAAATGGCTATATGATATAGAGATGTTAAAAGTTTCACCTCTTAGCGAAATGGTAGTGAGAAAGATAGAACATCAAGCCCAAAGATTTACTACAGCATCATTAGATGCAAGATTACTTGAAGCTGCTCAAAGTATCGTCAAAAGTGACATAGATGGTAGTGGTAGTATAGATGTATATGACTCCTTAGTTTATGATGCTAAAGATGTTTTAGATTCATACCTTTTTGTAGATAATTTATTTGTAACAAAAGTGATATCTGATTTAGAAGTATCCTCATATATTGGAGAACTTAAAATTATAAGTATTCATGGAGGCACTTTAAGCTCAATGGAACTGTTTGGAGAGGGAAGTGAGTATTTTAGTCTAGATAAAGAAGGTAAAATTACAGCTAAAGATAGCCTCTCTTCACAAAAAGAGCAAACATATAGTTTTTTTCTAAAAGCGGTAGATTCTAATGGTGTAGAGAGCGTATCTAAAGTACAAATAAGGATGGATAAATATGGAATGGCATAGAGAGCTTAAAATAGCATGTGATAAACCTAGCTATGCAAACTCACCTTTTTTCCTATAATCACTTCGTATATTTTGACATGATTTTATTGTTCCGGTGTTGTAAGATACATAACTTTAAAATCAAATGCCTAATAACATTTATTCTTCAAAATGACAATAAACTATTTTCACTTAGTAACTGTCGATGAAGTGTTAATTATTGATAATATCATAAATGAAAATTTTCTGATTAGTGAAAAAGAACAGTGATTTTAAAGAGCATTGTGATTATGTTAGGTTAAATATATTTTATGGAAAACTAAAACCCCTCTTATAAATTAATACTAAACTATAATATAGTTATTACCAACTATTAAGGAGGTATTATGTTAAAAGTCTTACTCGGATCAAAAGATAAAGAACTTGTTCTACAGTACCTTCTCTCCAAAAATGAAGGCTATGCAAGTAAAATAGCTAGGTTTTATGAGATAAAACCATCTCAAATTTCTAGACAACTCGAATCACTGGAAGAGGGTGGTGTACTTGTTAGTTTTCAGATAGGTCGTTCAAGACTATACAAGTTTAACCCAAGGTACTATTTTTTGCCTGAACTCAAAATGCTACTTAAAAAAGCTCTTGAAGCTTATCCTGACGAACTACGAGAAAAACTGATGTTTAACAGAACTACTCCAAGAAAGAAAAGTAAACCATATATATTAAAAGGTGATGATTTTGAAACAGAACTTTAATAAAATGACTACTTTAGAGATAGCAGCATATATTTGTCAGCAGTTACAAGATATTGATGTAAAAACTACTCTCTCTGGTGGCTTCTGTGTTGAGATATATAGTTTTGGAGAATACTCTTCAATGGATATAGACCTTATCGATCAAAGTATTTTTAAACATAAATATATCCACTAAATTATTTAAGATTGCACATAAGTTCCTTTAAAGGGAATTTATTCTATACTCCTTATATGAATGTAATCAGTAAACGAACTCTAATCAAATTCTATGAACAACATACACAAGCTAAATCTGCTTTAGAGGTTTGGCATAGTGATGCTAGAAAATCAACTTGGAGTTCTCCTACTGATATTAAACAACTCTATTCTTCAGCTTCTTTTTTATCGGATAATAGAGTTGTTTTTAATATCAAAGGGAATGATTACCGTTTAATAGTTCATATTGACTATCCTCGTAAGATAGTACGAGTTAAGTTTATTGGCACTCATGCCCAATATGACAAAATAAATGCAAAGGAGATATAAGATGTTACTTAAACCTATAAAAAATGAAAAAGATTATGATGTTGCTCTTATAAGAGTAGATGAGCTTATGGAGTTAAATCCAGATTTAGGAACTAAAGAAAGTGATGAACTCGAAGTAATAGTTATGCTTATAGAAAAATATGAAGAAAAAGAGTGGGCCATCTCTGAACCAGATCCTATAGAAGCTATTAAAGTTAGAATGGAACAAATGCATTTAAAGCAAAAAGATCTCATTCCATATATTGGTAACAAAAGTAAAGTATCAGAAGTCTTAAACAGAAAGATAGGATTATCACTCAGTATGATAGCTAATATTGCTTCTGGCTTACACCTTCCACTTGAAAGTTTAATACAGATACCTAAGAAGAATGTTGCTTAATTTTATAAAAGAGTGCAGTAGTAATTTTCAATAGAATATACCTTATGTTATGTAAAGTATAAATAATTTAATTTATATAGTTGACAATACAATCATATATGACTATAATACATCATTGACACTCTATTATATAAATATAGATACCTGTCAACTATATTTGATGTAGGAATAATAGATGTACTTAAGAGTGAATGAGCAGCGTTACTCAATGAGTTTAAATGATGATTCTATCATTGTTAGTAGCTATGTCTGTTTATTTGATGATGAGTATAAAATTGTTAATGAAGTGTTTGCATATCTTCAAAGCAGATTACTAGTCAAGAGATTGGCATTTAATACTGTTGCAAGTAAGGGACATGATCTTAAAATCTATTATGACTTTCTCAAGCAGTATAAGCTTGAGTATAGTGTAGTTGCCTACAAGCAAATTAATGATTTCATAGCTTGGTTAATGCTACCAGAAAGTAATACTGACATGATGCAGTTAAATACTACTAGTAAACGAAGTGCTAAAACAGTAAATCGAATAGTATCTACTATCAAAGACTTTTATAAATTCCACGAAGCTATGTATAACATCGATAACCCTTTTAAATATGCTTCACAAACTATTAAACGCCCTACTCACAAAAATAAAAGCTTTTATGAACATACTCAAAACGGTCTTATCCAAAAGAGTTCTTTTAAAATCAAAGAGTTTGATAAAGGTATACGGGTTCTTTCTAAAGAGCAAATAGAGACAGTTCTTGAAGCAACCACTCTTAGAAGAGATAGGTTATTATTTGAGCTATTACTTTTCACCGGTATCCGCATAGGAGAGGCATTAAGCCTTGAGATAGATGCGATTGGAGTAGTAAAGGTCACATCGGAGGTCCAAGAGCTGAAAATGACTTCTAATGAAGATGATTATCGTGAAGGAAGTAGTAGACGTCAACAAAAAACAGGTATACGAGACTTATTCATTCCCTCACAACTAATGCAAAAGCTTAATGATTATTATGAAGATACCTGGTTGCCTATTTATGAGAAAAAAGAGATGACACATAATTATCTTTTTATTTCAGAATTTCATCGAACTTTAGGAGAACCACTTAGTTATCAAGCAGTATGGGAGAGATGCCGTAAAATAGGTAAAAAGACAGGTATATACTTTTCCCCACACGATTTTAGACATACATTTGCTACTACACTAGCTCGTAATAAGATTGGCATAGAGAGACTGCGAAAACTTCTTGGACATTCACATATCTCTTCAACTGATATCTATATCCAAATTGCTAATAAAGAGGATATTGTTAAAGAACTAATACCTTTTTATCAAACTTATGGGGTAGATTTTTAATGCAGCCATTTACTCTGAGTGTAGCTAAAAGAGAAAAACTGGTTGATTATAAAGGGCTGGAACCTCAAGAGGTTGTACAGCTTCATTATGAGTATATTTTACATTTAAAACGTATGCATATTAAAACAGATACATCACTTTATACAGAGATAAAGATGATGGCTTATTTCTTTAAATTTTTAGTCTATAAAGATATACGAGATTTATCACTATTTTCGTATCCTCTTATACAAGAACTCTATGCATTTCTAGCTACAACACCTAGCAAGCTAAATAAACCACTCTCTCAAAGCTCTCAGCGCCTAGTGTATACTTTTTTTAAGAGTTATGCGAAGTGGTTACATGAGTATTACCCTGATGAAGCTCCACCATTACAGATTTTTATAAAATCAAACTTCAAAAGAAATAATGACACTCTTAAAACAGTTATTATCTCTAATTATGTCTTAAAGCAGATAAGGAGTGCACTGCAAAGAGAAGAGGATCTGTATACTAAAGCCTACATAACTGTTTTGCTTTACTATGGTCTGCGTTCAGGTGATATAGTCTCTTTAAAAGCAGACTGTTTAAAACAAAGTTCTAAAGATAAGAAATATGACTTGCATTATGTAAATCATAAATCTAAAGAGGTAGTAGTTATCCCTGCAATTGAGCTTCCTGTCTACCAGGCATTATCAGCATTAATTACATATACAGAAGCATTAAGACAACAAAGCAGCTATAAAGAAATATTTATAAAAGAGAATCCACAAAAAGAAGTTAAACAATTTTTTGCATATCAAGTTAATTTACTCAATAAGTTTGTAAAAAAACATACTATCACCAAGAGAATAAAGCACCCATGCATTTAACTGCACATATGTTTCGCAGAACTTTAGCAACTAATCTACAAAGTAGTGGTGCACCAATCGAGACAACACAAGTAATGCTTAATCACAAGTACAAGCGTACAACGATGCAGTACTATATTAAAACTAAAGAAGAAGAGTATATTACAGAGATTACACAACTTCTAGAACATATGCAAATTTTATCAAGCACAAATGATATTCTTTTATTAAATACTCACTATAGTGAAAAACAATCATTGAGGCTTGCTGATGGTTACTGTCTTAATACAGCAATGACAAGTGATAAAGAGTATATATGTGATACATTTAAAAAACGAGGGAATTGTTATGGCTGTACTAAGATGGTCACAACACCAGAGTTTCTACCCTACTTTAAAGAGCTGTATTCACAAAAAGAAGATGAGATACAGAGAGAAAGTGTTTATGGGGCTTCATTGATACAGCATCTTGAATTTGAAAAAGAGTTAGTTGGTGCTTTAATTGAAAAGCTTGAATCTTTTGGAAAGATGATATGAATAGAGCAGCCTTATACCCTCTCCCAAAAGAGACAATAGATACATGGGATTTTCCTATTTTAGAAGATGTATATTTTACTGATGATGTATGGAATCTGAAATCATTGATGAGTAATAAGAGAGCTGGTGTACATGCCTCAGGATATTTGGACTTTAGAATACTCAATAAGATGCCTTTACTAATAGATCCAGTTAAACGTTACTGTTATCTTCACCTAGGGCAAGCAAAAGCGATAACTGTTGCCGGTGAGTACAACAGTAGTATTTCAAAAATTATTCTCTATTTAGAAGAAACACAGTTTGATTCACTGGAAATATTTGATACAAATAATTTTATAAATTTTAATATATGGCTAAAAGAACATTATTATAAAAGTCAGCAATCAACCAAAAGTTTGACAAAGATAGCTAATTTTTTATTTCAAGTTATTAATGTTGGCCAAGCTATGGCATTTCCAAACTTGCCCTTATACCCTATAAAACTAGAAGTCTCCATATGGGACTGGTGGGGTGAAAATCAATTAAAACAGAGAGTTAGAGACAATGGCAGTCGTGATAAAGCAATACCAATAGCTATATGGAAAAATATAATTGATAATGCTTGGAGTGAAGATGACATCAGCCAATATATTAAAGGTGGGAAAAGTAAAGGTCTTTTCAAAATCAATAATGCAAAATTCTCTATTCTTATTCAAGCTCATACAGGGCTAAGAATATCAGAGATACTCTATCTTCAAACAGGATGTGTCGAGAAGGATGATAAAGAGAGATATTGGCTCAATACTTTTATACAAAAGACTGAAGTAGAAGCTGCAACACATAAAATACTTATTCCTAAATCCATTTATGAGCTTATACTCAAACTAGATGATCTGAGTGAACCACTACGGAGAGAAGCTGATGAAAATCAATATCTCTTTTACATACTTTCGCATAGACGAAAAAAAGAGCATAAGAACGATGCTCAAGAGCGTCTAAAACCAGTACCTTTAGAATCTGGGAAGTGGAATCATAATTATCTTCGCCCATTTTTAAAACACCATGATATAGATGAGTATTTTTTAAATTCTAATAATGAACGAATACGTTTAACTTCACACTGCTTTCGCCATAGCTTTGCAAAAATTGCAGTTGCTGACCAAAACATAAACCCAGCAGTTATACAAACACACTTTAAACACCTTTCAATAGAGATGACTATGCATTATGTACATCTTAGTAAAATAAAACTCAAAGAGAGTTACATTAAAGGGATGATAGAGTCTAAAAATATTATTACTCAAGGGACAGAAGGAGAACAATTTAAAAAGAGTATTGCTACTGTTAAAAATATTGATGAACTCAATGAAAATATAAATAAGCTCTCTAAACTCTATGGTATTAATCCCTTACCATTTGGACTGTGTCTCTATGATTTTAAACGAGGTCATTGTCCTCATATAGGTGTACAGAGCTGTTATATGTCTAATTGTGGGGATTTTGTGACAAACGAGAGTTTTTTACCTAATTTTCAAAATGAGTATAGAAGATTAGAAGAGCATAAAGTACACTGTAGAGAGAAATCGCTCGCTATAGAAGTAAAGAAAGCTGACTATCAGTTACAGAAGCTTAAAAAAATTATAGATAATATCAACAAGGAGAGTTAAATGGCAAAAGGTGATTCATTAAAAAAGTTCAAGACTCAACAGAAAGAAAAAACGACAGAGCTTTTAGAGAAGATTATAGAAGAACTTCAAGCAGTAGGTGAGAAAGTCACAGTTTCTAAAGTAGCTACATTATCTGGTCTTAGTAGAGCGAATATTTATGCTAACTATAAGGAACTATTTAATAAATCAGCACCTATTGAAAGTAAAACTGATAATAAAGAGCTCCGTCAAGTACTCAAGGAGAGAGATAATGCACTTCATAACTTACGACAAGAGAATAAAGCTCTTAAGGAGGCTAATATAAAACTGATGGATCAATTAGTTATGATGAAAATATTAGTTGATAATTGCAATAGTTAATTTGATAGTCTTGTTTTTTTGAACCAAAAAAGGTACAATAGTACATGAATAAAAAAATACAAGTTGTTTTTTACAAAACTCCTGCGGGTAATGAACCAGTAAGAGAATGGCTTATATCACTCGATTTAGAAGATAAGAAGAGTATAGGATCCGATATTAAAACAGTTGAGTATGGTTGGCCAATTGGGATGCCAGTATCACGCTCATTAGGAAATAGTCTTTATGAGGTTAGAAGTAATATCTCTCATAAACGCATAGCTAGAGTAATTTTTACAATTATAGATAACTACATGGTGCTTTTAAATGGTTTTATCAAAAAAACTCAGAAAACACCACAGAATGAAATCGATTTAGCTCTCAAAAGAGCGAAGGATATAACATGAAATTAAATAAAGATGCAATTGGAAGTTCTTTTGATGATTTTTTAGAAGAAGAAAATATATTAGCAGAATCTGATTCAATAGCTATTAAAAGAGTAATCGCTTTTGAGGTAGAGAAATCTATGCAAGAAAAGCACATTACAAAAACTGAAATGGCTAAGAGAATGGGAACAAGTAGAAGTTCTCTGACAAGATTACTTGATCCTTTAAATAACTCTATAACATTAGCTACAATTGAAAATGCATTGGCAGCTATTGGTAAAAGAGTACAGATACAAATAGTTTAATTACTGATTTCAAAAATGCTGGCAGAGAAGGGATAATTAATGAACGAAAAAAATATGCAGAGAGTAAGCTTAGAAGATGAAAAAAAGTCAATTAGCTATATTAAAAAATCTTCTACACAAATAGATCATCTTCTCAAAATAGAACAAGAGTATCTTTCTCTAAAAGATCAAAAAACTTTACAAACAACCTTAGAAGCTTTAGAACGACTCGTTAATAAAAAAAGTGCATTGATCAATAAAAAAGAAAAATACGATAAAAAGATTTTGAAAATAAAAGAGCAATTAAAAAAAGTACTTTTACAATATGATGAAAAAACTCAACTCTCATTAATCTTAGCTAAGAATAGAAATACATTTGATATGTTTGTAAAAACCCTTGATGAAGCCCGTGAGGAGTTTGTGTATATTAGTGCACCCTATCTAGAACAATATTCACTTACAGCAGAAGAATATATATCAAAACTTCAGAACTCTCTGTCTGATACTACTGCTAAAAACTATAATTTGTATACATTAGAGTATGAAAAATGTCTTAAAAAGTTGGACTTATAAACTGGTTATATAATTGATAGAATGTACTTTACATAACTTATGTTAA
>Ga0256826_1000904_pt1 | contig 18442 bp, 18 predicted proteins | sample CV79metaG_FD_185975 | JGI IMG/M metagenome (GOLD analysis project Ga0256826, IMG submission 185975) | Hydrothermal vent microbial communities from East Pacific Rise, Pacific Ocean - CV79 | ecosystem: Environmental > Aquatic > Marine > Hydrothermal vents | place: Pacific Ocean: East Pacific Rise...
TTATGTGGCAATTTGAGTGGATATTCGCAGCAGTATTGTCAACACTTTTCATTTACATTACCATGAAGTATGCCGAAAAACTAAAGTTTGTAGACATTCCAAATGAAAGAAGCTCACATAAAAAGCCTACACCTAAGGGTGCAGGTGTAGGTTTTTCTCTTGCTGCATTAATAACTATATACATATGTGACTACCAAGTGTTTATGGACAACTACTTACTCTTCATAGCCATTTTCATAGTACTTATCACGGGAATACTTGATGATGTTTACAACTACAGCCCTCGTTTTAAGTTCTTGACTCTTCTTTTAGCTGTTGGACTTATGTATGTTGATGGTTGTACCATAACTACACTAGGGACGTACTTCGACTATGATCTTTCTCTTTACTGGTTACTTGTTTTTCCATTTACATACTTTGCCGTTGCAGGCTTTACTAATGCACTCAACTTAATAGACGGCATAGATGGTTTAGCAGGTGGAGTATCAATCATCATCCTTTTAACACTCTTTACTATAGGAGAAGTCTTTAATGACTCTTTCATAGTTGTAGTGTCGGGAAGCTTCATATTTGCACTTGTTGCTTTTATGCTTTTTAACTGGTACCCGGCAAAGATCTTTATGGGAGACTCTGGTTCATTAACACTAGGCTTTGTCATAGCAGTACTAAGCATAAAGTCTTTAGCATACATAAACCCTACTGTCATCCTACTCATAGCAGCCATACCTCTTCTAGATACTTTTAGCGTTATAAGAAGAAGAAGACAGAGAAGCCTCCCTATTTTTAAAGCGGACAAAAATCACCTGCACCATATACTCATGGGACAGAACCAAAATGTACCCCACACAGCACAGATCATCATCATGCTTCAGTTCGCCTTCGCCATCATAGGCTACCGAAGTATAGGAAAAGATGACACATGGAACATCATCTTGTTTATAGTGTTGTTTCAAATATTTTTCTTACTATTTGACCCTAGACTTAAAAAACGCAAGAAACATAAGAACAAAAAAAACAAATTAAACATAACAAAGGAAACTAAATGACAGAAAAAAAAGTAGCACTAATAACCGGAATAACCGGACAAGATGGATCTTACTTAGCAGAGTTTTTACTAAAGAAAGGTTATATTGTTCATGGTATGAAACGCCGTAGCTCACTTTTTAATACGGATCGTATAGACCACCTTTACCAAGATCCTCATGTTGAAAACAGAAACTTGATTCTCCACTATGGTGAGATGACAGACTCTATGAACATCACTCGTATCATCCAAGAGACACAACCAGATGAGATCTATAACCTTGCAGCTATGAGTCATGTAGCAGTAAGTTTTGAAACACCAGAGTATGTATCTAATGCAGATGGTACAGGAACACTTAGAATCCTAGAAGCTGTAAAACTACTAGGACTAAGCAAAAAAACTAAAATCTACCAAGCATCTACTTCAGAGCTTTATGGAAAAGTACAAGAGACACCTCAAAAAGAGACAACTCCTTTCTACCCAAGAAGCCCTTATGCAGTAGCTAAGATGTATGCTTACTGGATAACAGTTAACTACCGTGAAGCTTATGGTATGTTTGCATGTAACGGAATCCTCTTTAACCATGAGTCACCTGTTCGTGGTGAGACATTTGTAACGAGAAAGATTACTCGTGCAGCTAGTAAAATAGCACTAGGCCTTCAAGATAAACTCTACCTAGGTAACCTTGATGCTAAACGTGACTGGGGACATGCCAAAGACTATGTACAGATGATGTGGTTAATCCTCCAAGCTGATGAGCCAGAAGACTGGGTAATAGCTACTGGTGAAACAACAACTGTAAGAGACTTTGTAAGAATGGCATTTAAATATGCTGGTATAGAGTTAGAGTTCAAAGGTGAAGGTAAAGAAGAGAAAGCTTATGTAGTTAGCTGTTCTAACCCTGAGTACCAAGTAGAAATAGGAACAAATGTAGTCTCCGTAGACCCTAAGTACTTCAGACCAACAGAGGTAGACTTACTTCTAGGTGACCCAACGAAAGCAGAGACTAAACTAGGTTGGAAACGCGAGTACCGCCTAGAAGAACTAGTAAACGACATGATGCAGTCAGACCTAAAACTAATGACTAAAGATGTTTACTTGCAAGATGGTGGATATAAGACTTTGAGCTATTTTGAGTAAACTAGATAAGGTTAAAGAAAGTATTGGAATATTTAAAGCACTATTTATTGTGCTAATTGCAATTGACTCTTCCCTTATTGCCTGGTTATTTAACCATCCCAGTTTAACAACTAAAAGTAGTGTTGTGATTTTAGCTATAATATTCATTACACTTATTGACTTAATTATATTTAAAAGTATTTTAAAAAAGATAAACTCTTTGGAGGATTTATAATGGAAGCATTGATTATTGGACTAGTGATTGTATTTTCAGCATTAGGGTATATAACATATACATTAGTAAATTTTGATACAAATGAAAAAAAGAGTCATCATTAATGACTAAAAATAGTAAAATATACATAGCTGGTCATAGAGGCTTAGTAGGCTCAGCAATAGTTAAAAACCTAGAGTCTAAAGGCTACACTAATTTAGTGTACCGTACTCATAAAGAGTTAGACTTACTAGACTCTAGTGCAGTAGCAGAGTTTTTCCAAGTAGAAAAACCTGAGTATGTCATACTCGCTGCTGCTAAGGTAGGTGGTATAGTTGCTAACAACACTTACAGAGCAGACTTCATCTATGAAAACTTACAGATACAGAACAATGTAATACACCAGAGTTACTTAAATAAGGTAGAAAAACTACTCTTTCTAGGAAGTACTTGTATATACCCTAAGAATGCCCCACAACCTATGAGAGAAGATAGTTTACTCACTAGTGAACTAGAGTACACAAACGAACCATATGCCATAGCTAAGATAGCAGGTATAAAGATGTGTGAGTCTTACAACATACAGTACGGTACTAACTTCATAAGTGTTATGCCAACTAATCTCTATGGACCAAACGATAACTTCGACCTAGAGACATCTCATGTTCTTCCTGCACTTCTAAGAAAGATGCATGAAGCAAAACAAAGCAATACTCCAAAAGTAGAGATATGGGGAAGTGGTAAACCTAGAAGAGAGTTTCTTTACTCTGAAGATATGGCAGATGCATGTGTGTTCATACTAGAGAGTAGAGACTTCAAGGATACTTATGAAGGTGAGGCTAAAGCCACACATCCAACTAAGAACATCGGATGTGCTCCTTTAGGTGCACCTACTACACCACAAGAAATAAGAAACACACATATAAACATAGGAACAGGTGTAGACATAAGCATAAGAGAACTAGCAGAGACTATAAAGAAAATAGTAGGCTACCAAGGTGAACTCTACTTTAATGACACGAAACCAGATGGAACTATGGTAAAACTAACAGACCCTAGTAAACTCCACTCTCTTGGTTGGAAACATACTGTTAATCTTGAAGAAGGGATAAAAACTGTTTATGAGTGGTACTTAAAGGAATTAAATGATTAAAAAAATTGATTTAGATAAGATAGAAAAGATTGCACTGGAAGCTGGAAAAGCGATTATGACTATCTATGACAAAGATTTTACTATAGAGTATAAAGATGATAAGTCTCCTCTAACAGAAGCAGATTTAAAATCAAATGAGATTATTTGTAATGCACTTTTAAAACTTTATCCAAACATTCCAATTCTCTCCGAAGAGAATAAAGCAGCTCCTTTCCAAAAAAGAAAAGAATGGGAATACTACTGGTGTATCGACCCAATAGATGGCACAAAAGAATTCATTAAAAAAAATGGTGAATTTACTGTTAATATTGCACTTATTTATAAAAACAAACCTATTTTAGGTGTAGTCTATGCACCGGCTTTAGATGACATGTACATTGCTAAAGAGAATGAAGGTGCATTTAAAAATGGAGAAAAACTCCCCCTACAAAGAAATACTAATCCATCTAAAAAAATGTCAGTAGTCGCTTCGAAGTCTCATCTTTCAAAAGAAACACAGGATTTTATAAATGCTCTTAATACTGAAGAAATAATACAAGTAAGTAAAGGAAGCTCACTAAAACTTTGTATGGTTGCAGAGGGTGTAGCAGACATCTATCCAAGACTTGCTCCAACAATGGAATGGGATACAGCTGCTGCCGATGCGATAGTTAGAGAATCTGGAAAGATGACATACCAATTTGATAGTGAAGAAGCAGTATTATATAATAAAGAGAACCTTCTGAATCCTTGGTTTGTAGTAAAGTAAAATGGCAAGAAATATAGTTTGGCATAATGCTCAAATAAAGAAAGATGACAGAGCTAGTCTCACAGAACAAAAACCTTGTGTTTTATGGTTTACAGGTTTAAGTGGAAGTGGTAAATCTACTATAGCTAATGCGTTAGAAGAGATACTTTATAACAATAAAAATTTTACATATCTTTTAGATGGAGATAATATTCGTCATGGCCTCAATAATGATTTAGGATTTGATGATGAAAGTCGTATAGAAAATATCAGAAGAGTTGGTGAAGTTACTAAACTTTTTGTAGATAGTGGACTTATTGTTCTTAGTGCATTTATATCCCCTTTTCAAGAAGATAGAAACCTTGTAAAAGGCTTAGTTCAAGTAGATGAATTTATAGAGGTATTTGTAGATACTCCTTTGGAAATATGTGAAAGTCGTGATCCTAAGGGCTTATATAAAAAAGCAAGAGCTGGAGAAATAAAAGATTTTACAGGTATAGACTCTCCGTATGAAGTACCAATTCAAGCAGATATTCACATCAAAAATGATAATATTTCAGTTGAAAAAGCATGTGAACAAATTATAAATTATTTAGTAGAAAAAAATTATATTCAATGGAGAAATAGTTAAATGATAAGTAAAGAAAGACTAACCCACCTAAAACAGTTAGAAGCAGAATCTATCCACATTCTCCGTGAAGTAGCAGCAGAGTTTACTAACCCTGTTATGATGTACTCAGTAGGTAAAGACTCTTCTGTTATGCTTCATTTAGCTATGAAAGCTTTCTCTCCTGCTAAACCACCATTTAAATTCCTTCATGTAGATACTCTATGGAAATTCCATGAGATGATAGAGTTTCGTGATAAGCGTGCTAAAGAGCTAGGCTTTGACCTTGTAGTACACTCTAACCAAGAGGGTATAGATATGGATATAAACCCATTTATCCACGGTAGTAAAGTACATACAGACATTATGAAAACACAAGGCTTAAAACAAGCTCTTAATGATGGTGGTTATGATGCTATCATCGGTGGAGCTAGACGAGATGAAGAAAAATCCCGTGCAAAAGAGAGAATATTCTCATTCCGTGATAAACACCATAGATGGGATCCTAAAAATCAAAGACCAGAACTATGGAATGTCTACAACACTGCTATCCAAAAAGGTGAGTCTGTAAGAGTATTCCCAATAAGTAACTGGACAGAACTTGATGTATGGCAATATATTTACCTAGAAGATATTAAAATACCTGATCTTTACTTCGCTAAAGAACGTGAAGTTGTAGAGTATGAAGGTACTAAAGTCATGGTAGATGATAATCGTATGCCAGAAGAACTTCGTAAAACTGCTAAAAAAGAGATGGTTAGATTTCGTACTTTAGGGTGTTATCCACTTACAGGTGCTATAAACTCAGATGCAAGAACTCTCCCTGAAATAATCAGAGAGATGCTTTTAAGCACAAGTAGTGAGAGAGAAGGTCGTCTTATAGACAAAGATAGCGAAGGTGCTATGGAGAAGAAAAAGATAGAGGGGTACTTCTAATATGTCAGATGTAACAACAAATAAAATAACAACGGATATAGAGTCTTATCTTAAAGAACATGAGAACAAAGATATGCTTCGCTTCTTAACATGTGGTAGTGTTGATGATGGTAAAAGCACTCTTATCGGTCGTATGCTTTATGACTCTAAGATGATTTTTGATGATCAACTTGCATCTGCTGAGAGTGAGAGTAAAAAGTACGGTACTACTGGTGAGAAGATAGATATGGCTCTTCTTGTAGATGGTCTTCAGAGTGAAAGAGAACAAGGTATCACTATCGATGTTGCTTATAGATTCTTCGCAACTGAGAGTAGAAAGTTTATCATAGCAGATACTCCAGGACACGAACAGTATACAAGAAATATGGTTACAGGAGCATCTACTGCGGATGTAGCTATTATACTCATAGATGCTAGAAAAGGAATCCTTACTCAAACTAGACGTCATAGCTTCATAGTAAACCTATTAGGTATAGAACATGTAGTAGTAGCTATAAATAAGATGGATCTTGTTGATTACAGTGAAGATATATTTAACGAGATAAAGCAAGCCTATACAGAACTTTCAGATGAACTAGGCATGAAAAACAGATACTTCATCCCACTTAGTGCACTAGATGGTGATAATGTAGTTAATAGAAGTGAGCATACTTCCTGGTATGAGGGTAAACCACTTTTAGAATTACTAGATACTATGGATATAAGTAAAGTTGTAAAAGAAGAAGAGTTTAGATTTCCTGTTCAGTATGTAAACCGTCCAAATTTAGACTTTAGAGGTTTCTGTGGAACAATAGCTGCAGGAAGTGTTGCTGTAGGTGACGAGATAACAGTCTTACCATCAGGTAAAACGACTAAAATAAAAAGCATTATCAATGCTGGAGATATTACAGAATCGAATCGTAGTGCAACAACATCTGAAGCATATGCACTAATGGCTGTTACAATAACTACAACAGAAGAAGTAGATATAAGCCGTGGAGATATGCTTGTACATACTAAAGCCCTACCAAGAGTCTCTAATTCTCTTAAAGTAATGCTTGTTTGGATGGATGAGAAACCCATGAATCCACATACAACATATGATATAAAAAGAGCTACAAGTGTAATTGCTGGAAGCTTTGAGCATATAAATTATAAAGTAGATGTAAATACATATGAAAGAACACAAGTAGAATCTCTTGAACTTAATGATATAGCTTCATGTAAAATGGTTCTCACTCGTCCAATAGCAGCAGATAACTATAAAGACAACAGATTAACAGGAAGCTTTATAGTAGTAGATAGAGTGACAAGTAATACTGTTGGTGCTGGTATGATAGTAGATGTGGCTAAAAGAGAGAGTGATAAAACTGTACATACAAATAAAGAGTATAGTAAAGCAGAAAAAGCACTTAATATTTACATAAGAGAAAACTTTCCAGAGTGGGGATGTAAAAGTATCTAATGTATAAAGAAACAAATAAACGCTCCATAGTAAAAGGGATAACATGGCGAGTAGTAGCAACCACTACTACCATAGCCATAGTCTACTTTTTTTTTGATAGATTAGACTTAGCAATAGCTGCTGGTATGATAGAAACAGTACTTAAAGTAGGTCTTTACTGGATACATGAGAGAGCATGGTTTAAGGTGCGATGGGGTAAAAAGAGGATAGAACCTTTTAACCTCTGGTTTACAGGACTACCATTGAGTGGAAAAACAACAATAGCAGATAAAGTATATGAAGAGTTAGAAAAACTGCATATACCAATAGAGAGATTAGATGCAAAAGATATAAGAGATGTAGTACCAAATATAGGCTTTACAAGAGAAGATAGAAATAGACATATGAAACGCATAGGTCACCTTATAAAAACACTTCAGAACAACTCTATATCTACTGTTGCTTCATTTGTGAGTCCATATAGAGAGAGTAGAAAAGCAATACGTGAGATGGTGAAAAATAATGTGGTAGTTTATATAAAAGCAAATATAGAAACATGTAAAGAAAGAGACTACAAAGGTGCTTATGCTAAAGCAATCAATGGAGAGTATCAGAACTTTTCTGGGGTAAATGATGTTTATGAAGAACCTCAATATGCTGAAATAATTATAGATACTGATAATATTTCTATAAATAAAGCTGTAGAAATAATAGTAAAGTATATAAAGAAGAATTATATTAAATGATTACTAAACTTAAAAATAAATTATCTAAGGATAAGCATTTAAAAGAACTTATAAAAGGCTCAAGTTCAGCATTTTTACTAAAAATTATTGGTATGTCCCTAAGCTATATTTCGTTATTGTATATTACGAATAAATATGGCGCTAATGTTTTTGGGGTATTAACCTTATCAATTACTATTTTATCTATTTTTACACTTATCCCGAGTTTTGGTATGGCGAATGCTCTTGTGAAAATTATAGGTGAATTATATTCACATAAAAAATATTCCGAAATTAAGTATATTCTAAAAATAATCTTTTTACTAACAACTTTTTTGTCGGCTCTGTTTATATTTTTATTTTATGTAAGTTCTGATTTTATTGCAAAAGAAATTTTAGATAAAATATATATGAGTAAATATTTAAAAATAATTACAATTTCAGTTTTATTTAATACTATGATTGTAATTGTATCCTCAACATTTCAAGGAATGAAAAAGACCAAGAAATTTATGATATTTCAAACCCTTTTACTCCAGTTTATATTTTTATTATTATTGATTTTAAATAACAATGTAATAAACTATAATTATAATGTTGTAGAACTTTATGTGGCTTCTACAGTATTTTCAGCAGTAATAGCATTAATTTACTTATATATAAATGTTAATAGTTTAAATGATATTTCTAATAATAAAATTAGAAAATATAACCTTACTAAGATTTTGAAACTATCTGTACCAATGCTTTTAGGTAGTTCGTTTACAATGATAATGGGGTGGACAGATATAGTTATGTTAGGAATTTATAAAACAGAGGAGGATGTGGGAATATATTCAGCAGTACTTAGAATAGCAGGATTAATTAGTATATCATTGACAGCAATTAATGCTATCGCAACACCAAAATTTATTGAATTTTATTCAAAAAAAGATATGATAGGACTTGAAAAAATAGTAAAACAGTCAACAAAAATAATTTTTTTTACATCTTTACCTATAGTTATCATTTATATAGTATTTCCAAGTGTTGTAATGAATTTATTTGGCAGTGAGTTTATAATAGGTGCCAGTGTGTTAGTGATAATTTCACTAGGACAATTTATAAATGCTATGAGTGGTTCAGTAGGTTATATCTTACAAATGACTGATAATCAAAAAATATTTCAAAATATTATTATACTTGCTAGTATAATAAATGTTATTTTAAATTATATGTTAATACCAATATATGGTATGGATGGTGCTGCAGTTGCCAGTACAATTAGTATGATGTTCTGGAATTTAGCATTCATTTATTATATAAAGAAAAAATTAAATTTTTGGACTTTTTACATACCAAATTTTAAGATTAAAAGGAAAAATAAATAATGAAATCACCGATATTTTTATTTTCACTACCGCGAAGTGGTTCTACGCTTTTGCAACGTATTTTAATGTCGCATAAAGATATTGCAAGTGTAGCAGAACCATGGGTAATGCTCCCATTTATTTATTCTTTAAAGAAAAATGGTACTTTAAGTGAATATGGCAGTTATATTTTATATGATGCATTAGAAGACTTTATCGATAATCTTCCACGAAAAAAAGATGATTACTATGAAGCTATTTCAATTCTTCTTTCAACTTTGTATACTAAGCAATGTAAAAATAATGAATTGTATTTTTTAGATAAAACCCCCCGATACTATTTAATAATTCCAGAAATAATTAAAGTTTTTCCAGATGCAAAATTTATTTTTTTATTTAGAAATCCCACTCATGTGATGAGTTCAATGATGCAAACATGGAGTAATGGAAATTTAAGAAAGATGTATGCCTATGATTTAGACTTAAATTATGGACCTAAAGCATTATCAGATGGATATATGTCAATTCAGGAAAATGCATATGCCTTATGTTATGAAAACTATATAAATGATCCGTTTAGATATTCAAAAGAAATATGTGAGTATTTAGATATAGAATTTAAAAATAACATGCTGGAAAATTTTGTACATCAAGATACAAAGGGAAGGCTTGGTGATCCAACAGGTATAAATGAGTATAGTAATATTAGTTCTAATTCTTTGGAAAAATGGAAATCTACATTTAATACTCCTTTTAGAAAAAAAGTGTTATTAAATTATATATTAAGTATTGACAAAGAGACCTTGAAAATACAAGGGTATGATAAAGAAAGTATTTTAGATAGTATAGATAATATTGAAACAATAAATAAATATTTTATAAAAGATAGAATTGATTATATTTATTCTAAATTAGTTAGGTATACAAATGCAAATTTATATTTTGGAAAAAAAACAAGTGCCTGGGTACAAAAACGGTTTATATCGTAATGAATATGAAAGAATATTTTCCTCCATGTATCACTGTTATAACAGCCGTTTATAATGGTGAAACACACATTGAAAAAACTATATTAAGCATTATAAATCAAACGTATCCTAATCTTGAATATATAATTATTGATGGTGGTTCGTCAGATGGAACTCTTGATATTATTAAAAAATATGAAGATAAAATTTTCTATTGGATTAGTGAAAAAGATGAAGGAATTAGTGATGCTTTTAACAAAGGTGTTAAAATTTCAACTGGCGATTATATAAATTTTCAAGGAGATGGAGATGGTTTCTGTGATAAAGATGTATTATCAAACTTATTTAAAGGTATTAATCCGGCAATAGATATATTAGTAAGTGGAAGAATTAAGAGAATAGATTTAGAAGGTAATGAATTTTTTACTACTAATTATAGAAAGAAGTTTAATAAAACATCTCTTTTATTTCAAATGTCATTACCACATCAAGGTTTGTTTACTCATAAAAATTATTTTCTTAAATATGGTTTATTTGATGTTAAGAATAAGTTTTGTATGGATTATGATCATTTATTAAGAAGTTATACAGAATTTCCAAAAATTATTACATCTGATATTGTTGTAGCAAACTGGAGGGATGATGGATTAGGTAATGGTAGAACATTAGAAATTTTTAAAGAATATGACAAAATAAAAAGGGATAATAATGTCGCTAACAAATATATTTTATTTTTTATTAAATATTGGACTTTATTTAAGTATTACCTTAAAAAGGTAATTAAAAAGTGAAACAAAATATTATATGGATAGATAATTTGAAATTTATCGGAATAATTGCTGTTATATTAGGTCATATTGCATCGCCATTAGGAATTTTTATTTTTTCTTGGCATATGCCTTTGTTTTTTTTAATTGCTGGTTTTTTTATCAACTACAATATTTCTTTAAATGTTTTTATTGTAAAAAACTTGAAACGACTTATAGTACCGTATATCGTGTTTTCTTTGATTGGGATATTTGCTACCTATATAAAAAATATTGTTTTACACAGAGAGCAGTTAGAGCTTATTAATGAGTTAAATGGAATGATTATTTGGATGGATTTTCCATCACTAATGAATACTTACGCTTTTGTATTGTGGTTTTTACCTACATTGTTTTTTGCAAAAATATTTTTGTATATCATTATTAAATATATAAAAAATGAGTTTTTAGGATTTTTGATTGTTATCATTCTTTTTGTAAGTAGCTTTTACATAGACATCCCATTCGCAATTGATAATGCATTCAATGCATTGATTTTTCTATTTATTGGAAACTATATTTATAGAAATCAACAATACTTTAATTATTGGTACTTAGGTCTTCTTGTTCTATTGATTAGTTTTTTTATAGGAGGAATTCCTTCCCTGGATATAGCATCTAAGGCTTACAGTTTACCTTTTATGAATATTATTTGGAGTTTTTCTATTATTCTTGTACTGGTGTCATTCTTGAAAAAGTATCATTTTTCAAATAGTCTATTTCAGCAATGGTCAAGCAATACAATGCTATTGTTCATTATACATCCATACACTAATAATATTGCACATATATTAACTGATAAGTTTAATATATCTACTTGGTATATTGAACTGTTACTTTCTTTGTTCCTATTAGAAATTTTATTACTAATAAAAATAAAATATCAAAAGAAAGGAATTCTTAAATATGTATGATTATATTTTTATTACACCGTTACCTGCATTTTATAAAATAAATCTTTATAGAGAAATTGCTAAGAGTAGAAAAATTTTTGTGATATTTATAGGTGAAACTACAGTAGAAAAGAGAGCTGATGACTTTTCTGGAATCAATGATATTAATTTTGAATATACCTTTTTAAATAAAGGAGCTTTTCAAAATCGAAATAAGATATTAAGTTTATATAGTTTATATAATACTTTAAAAACAAAAAAGTACAGAAAAATTATATTAGGTGGATGGGACCTTATAGAAAGTTGGTATGTCTTATTTACAAATAATTTTCAAAAAAATTGTAATGCCCTAGAATCTACTGTTATAGAAAGTAAAGTAACAGGTATTTTAGGACTAATTAAGAAGATTTATTTATTACGTCTACATACTGTATATGCTTCAGGTGACTTACATGTACAGTTGTTAAAAAAGTTACACTATAAACATAATATTAAGATAACTCGTGGTGTTGGTATTATAAATAAACCTACACAAAAAGATAGAACTAAGGAATATACTAAGTCTTTTCTTTATATCGGTCGCTTAGATGGGGTGAAAAACTTAAATTTTCTAATAGAAATTTTTAATTTGTTACCTAACCATGTTCTTACTATAGTTGGAGTAGGAGAGGAAAAAGAAGCATTGTTAAAATTAGCCTCTAGTAACATTATCTTTTTAGGGTCAATACCAAATAAAGATATTCATATTCAGTTTGAAAAACATGACTTTTTAATTTTACCAAGTCTCAGTGAAACTTGGGGGCTAGTTGTAGAAGAGGCATTATATTTCGGCTTACCTGTTATCGTTTCTAAAAATTGTGGTGCTTCTGAACTTATAGAAAATTTTAAAAATGGATTTATTATAGATCCTTATGATGTTGCTTCTACTATAGATATTATAAAATGTATTGATAATAATAGTTATAAACAACTTTTATGTAATATTCCAAAAGAGAGTATAAATATTAAAGATTTAGGTCAAGTTAATGCATATCTTAAATAAGAATATGGCTAATTATAATTGGCAACATTTTATAATAGTTCTTTTGAGTATTTTACTTTCAAAGTCTTTGTATTACGAAAGCTTTGGCACAAATATTTTATTAATTCCTTTTTTAATCTTTTTGTTGATTGTTAATTATAAAAAAAGAGTATTTCTAAAACCTATTTTAGTTTTGTATATAAGTTTTTTTATCTTAATTATATTTATAAATCAAGAATCAAATATAAGGTCAATATTGGTTTTAGGTTTACTTTTTACAATTAGTTTGTATATAATTAACCTTATAAATTTTAGAGAATTTACAGCTTACTTTAGTGATATTATATTAATTCTAGCAATTATTTCGTGGATTACATTCCCTGTAATATACTTTGATATTCCAACATTGTTTTTTGATTTTATTGCTATTAATATGCATCATTTTAGAAATTTTATTTTTTTTGGAGTTTCTGATGGTCTGATTTCCTATAGTAGTTTTAGAAATGCTGGATTGTGGTGGGAACCAGGAGCTTTTCAGGTTTTTATTAATTTGTCATTTATATTTAATCTTATATTTAATCGTATGAATAATAAAAAATATTTTATACTATTGATAAGTATATTTTTAATCCAGTCTACAACGGGTGTAATTGTATTTCTTCTACTTTCACTTCTTTATTTTAAAGATAAATTATTTGCAAGTAAATATAAAAGCTTACTATTATTAATACTATTTCTGTTTAGTTTAGGTGCTATTTTTTTACTTATACCTATAATTACAAATAAGTTTGATAGTGAAGGGAATTCATTTTACTCATTTCTTTCTAGATATTATGACGTACAAATAAGTTTCAATTTATTTATTGATAACTTTGTCTTAGGATATGGATATGGGAGTCAAATTAAGAATGCTGTCCCTTATGGCGCAGACCTTATAGGATATGATGTTTACTATTCACTTGCTCAACCGACAGGTTCTGATGGAGTCAGTATGCTAATTTCTCAAGTAGGTATTAGTGGTTTTTTATTGATAATTCCTCTTCTATTTCCTAGATATTTAGCTCAAAAAAAATTATTAGAAAAAATTATTATTAGTGTTTCTATTTTTATTTTGTTGAATACTGAGAACTTTATGTTTCTTCTGCTATTTGCTCTCTTGATTTTCTATGGGATTGATGGAAATAGAAAAATAAGCTTAAAAGAAAAAAGAAAAAAGGTAGCTATAAGGAAAATAAATTGATGAAAATTTTACTAATACATAATCAATATACATCAAAAAGTGTAAGTGGTGAAAACATAGTTTTTAATCAGGAATATAAAGATTTACAGGCTAAGCTTGGAAAAGAGAATGTTCTTAAGTATGAAGTTTCAAATGATAATGCTAAGAAGTTGGAAGTTTTACTTTCTATCTTATTTTCCAAGATTCATTATAAAAATGTCAAAAAGATCATTGAAGAAAATAATATTGATATTGTGCATATACATAACTTTTATCCTATGTTGACACCTTCAATCTTTCAAGCTGCAAAGAAATCAGGGGCGAAAGTAGTTCATACATTACATAATTATAGACTTTGGTGTCTTTCTGGAATACTATATAGAAATGATATTGGTATATGTGAATTATGTGTAAGTAAAAAGTTTTCACTTTTTAGTATTAAAAATAGATGTTATCGAAATTCTTTAGTACAAAGTGCAGTTGCTCAATTCTCTTTTTGGTATTATAATATAACTAAAGTTTTTGATAATATAGATTATTATTTTGTTCTAACTGATTTTCAAAAAAAGAAGGTAGAAGCTTTTGGTTTAGATTCTAAAAAAATATTTTTAAAACCTAATGGTATCGGAAAAATTAAAAATAATAATGTCGAAAAAATAGGATATATATTTGTTGGTAGATTAGAAGCATCAAAAGGAATTATAAAACTCTTAGACATATGGATGTCATTAGATTTAAAATATGTATTAACTGTTATTGGAACAGGAGAGCTCGAAATATTTCTAAAGGAAAAGTACAAAAAAAATAATATTATATTCGTTGGAAAATGTAGTAAAGAAAGAACACTAGAGTCTATATCAAAGTCGAAATACTTGGTTCAACCTTCTTTGTTGTATGAGACATTTGGACTTACTATTCTTGAAGCTATGAGTTGTGGTACACCTGTTATAGGGTTCAATATTGGTACTCGAAAAGATTTTATTATAGATAAAGTAAATGGATTTTTAGCAGATGAGATAAATTTGAAAGAAGTTCTTATAAAGTCGCTTGTAACAAAAGATTATGAAATGTTATCTGCTTCTGCTCTTAAAACAGCAAAGAAATTTGAGTTAGATTACATTATTAATAAACAAGTTGATATATATCATAGTATTTTAGAGTCTAATAAAAATGAAAAATAATATAACTTTAATCGGTGTCAACTTCTATCCAGAAGATAGTTCAACAGGACTTTACAGTACTCAGATGACAGAGTATTTAGCTCAAACTAATCAATTGGATGTCATAACAGGTTTCCCGTACTATCCTGAGTGGGAGATACGAGAAGATTATAAAAACAAGAAAATATATCTAATAGAAAAAAAAGAGAATATCAATATATATAGATATAAACAATATGTTCCAAAAAATCCTAGTTTTAAAAATAGAATAGTTCATTTGTTAGATTTTACACTTGGAAGTATAGTAAATGTTTTTAAAGTCAAAAAATGTGACTTAGTTATATGTGTCGTACCTTTTACTAGTTCTATCGCTCTTGGTCTACTTATGGCTAAGTTACGAGGTGCAAAAGTCTGGGTACATATACAAGACTTTGAGTTTGATGCAGCTGTCGAGTCTGGTTTGGCAGGAGAGCAAAAAGGTCTAAAGGCAAAGGTCTTTAAAGGGCTCTTTTGGTTGGAGAAGAAGCTTTTAGATAAAGCGGACATTGTAAGTACTATTAGTTATGGGATGCTAAGTAAGTTGGAGAGTAAAACTTCTACTCAAAACTACTTTTTCCCAAACTGGGTGGATGAAACTTTTATAGATCCAGCTAAGTCAAAAAAGCATCAGTTAATGAGTTCTGATAGATTTAAAGTACTTTATAGTGGAAACATAGGTGCAAAACAAGACTGGGACTTTTTTATAAAACTGGTGAAGCATTATGAAGTAAATGAAACTATCGAGTTTATCGTAGTAGGTGCTGGTGCTAAAAAAGAGTGGTTAGTTGAAGAAACTAAAGGGTGTAAAAATATTAAACATTATATGCCTGTAGAGTATGCTACTTTACCAGATCTTTTATGTAGTGCAGATTTACACATTCTTTTTCAGAAGAATGATGTCGTAGATACTGTGATGCCTTCAAAGTTACTTGGCATGATGGCAAGTGCTAGTCCCTCTTTAGTTACTGGAAGTTTAGAGTCTGAAGTGGCGAAGGTATTTGCGAAGTCAAAAGGTGGTTTCTTTTTTGACTCTGAGAATTTTGATGGGGTAGTTAAGGCTTTAGATCAACTGGTAGATAATAAAGAAAAATGTAAAGCTATGGGTGTAGATGCTAGAATATATATAGTAGAGAATTTTTCTTCTAATAAAGTACTTTCGAATTTTTCACAAAAAGTTAAAGAGATATTGTAAATCTATTTGATATAATAAATTAATAAATTAATAAATTAATAAATTAATAAATTAATAAATTAATAAATTAATAAATTAATAAATTTCGGAAAATAATGAAAAATAAATTATCCTATCTTCTTTTGATGCTTTTTGACATCTTAATGGTCTATATCAGCATAACAATTACTTACTATTTAACTAAATATTTTGGTTCTTCTTTTAGTTTTACTCCTACTGGTGATGTATTTCATTATTCAGATAAAGTAATTGTTTATATACTCATACTTATAAACTTTATAGGTTTTAAAGTTTACAAGTATCGTCATGACTTTTGGGAAGAGACATCTTTGATTATAAAGTCATTAGTCTTATCCTCTTTTATGCTTTTTTCAGTATTTGCATTAACAAAAACAATAGACGAGTACTCCCGTTCTGTGATTCTCCTTTCGTTTATAGTGATGACAGTTCTCATTCCCCTATCTAAGTTTGTACTCAAGAAAAAACTAAATCTATTTGGACTCTGGAGTGAGAAAGCTTTTATGGCTTCTAGTAACTCTGAGATAATAGAAGAGATTTTTGGTAATAGGTATTTAGGGTATGTAGGAAGTTCAGAGCAAGAAGCAGATGTTGTGTTTATGGATACTGTTGGAATCTCAAAAGAGAAAATAGAAGAAAAACTTTCTTTTTTAGCACATGAGAAAAAGAAAGTTGTTTTCATACCGATGATCAATACTTTCAACTACTCAAATGCTGGTATAGTCGAGATATTTAATGCTAGAACCAATATGATTATCTTAGAGAACTCTCTGCTGAAGAAGACTAATATACTGGTAAAAAAAGTTACAGATGCTGTTCTTTCTATTTTGCTTGTTCCATTTCTCATTCCAATTTTTGGAATTATTATACTCAAGATGAAGAAAGAAAAGCCAAATGGAAGTATATTTTTCAAGCAAGAGCGCTTAGGAAAAAATGGTGAGATTTTTGTGTGTTATAAGTTTCGTTCGATGCGAGAAGATGGTGCTGATGTTTTAGCTACATACTTACAAGAGAACCCAGAGGAAGTTGAAAACTATGCTACTTACCATAAGTATGAAAATGATCCTCGCATTACTAAAGTAGGAGACTTTTTACGTAGAACATCTTTAGATGAACTTCCTCAAATTATAAATGTATTTAAAGGAGAGATGTCACTTATAGGGCCACGCCCTTACATGCTAAATGAAAAAGAGAAGATAGGCTCTAAGATAGATATGGTACTAGCAGTTAAACCAGGTATATCTGGGCTATGGCAAGTAAGTGGTCGAAGTGATGTAGACTTTTATTCTCGTGTAGATATGGATATTTACTACACTAGAAACTGGAACCTATGGTTTGACATAGTTATCCTGTTAAAAACTATAAGAACTGTACTGTTTCGTGAGGGTGCTAGTTAATGATAGGAAAAAAAATGAAGACTAAAGTACTAGTAACTGGTGGAAGTGGGTATATAGGGACACATACTCTTATACTACTTGATGAAGCAGGGTATGAGTTCGTTGTTTATGACAACTTATGTAACTCTTCTTTTGAAGCATTGAGAAGAGTTGAGAAGATCATTGGTAAAAGTATAGAGTTTGTTGAGGGTGACATACGAGATGAAGAGGCTCTATCTAAAGTGTTTTCATCTCACTCTATTGATGCAGTTATACACTTTGCTGGACTAAAAGCTGTTGGTGAGTCTGTTGCAAAACCTCTTTACTATTATGACAACAACATAAGTGGAACACTTGTTCTTCTCTCTGTTATGCAAAAGTATAACTGTAAAAGAATCATCTTTAGCTCTTCTGCTACTGTGTATGGAAATCCTGCAAGTAACCCTATAACCGAAGAATTTCCTCTGAGTGCT
>Ga0256826_1000905_pt1 | contig 18435 bp, 17 predicted proteins | sample CV79metaG_FD_185975 | JGI IMG/M metagenome (GOLD analysis project Ga0256826, IMG submission 185975) | Hydrothermal vent microbial communities from East Pacific Rise, Pacific Ocean - CV79 | ecosystem: Environmental > Aquatic > Marine > Hydrothermal vents | place: Pacific Ocean: East Pacific Rise...
ATGAATAAGAGCTGTGCTGTTGTCATACTTTATCATCCTGATAAAAATACGTTTAAAAACATAAACTCCTATTTGCCTTATGTAGAAACACTTTATGTGATAGACAATGCCCCCTCAAGCAGTTCATCGCTCATTGCTAAACTATTGCAACATAAAAATGTGATCTATCTTCCTCAAGATACTAACAACGGAGTGGCAGAAGCTCTCAATCAGGCTGCTCAGCTTGCCTTGCAAAAAGGTTTTAGCCTTCTACTCACTATGGATCAAGACTCCCGCTTTAAAGAAGATGTATTCACTACGTATCTCTCAAAAGTAGAGGAGTATAGGGATGTAACAGTTGGTATCTACTCACCGCTTCAAAGTTCTTACCTTTTTCACCAGCAGGTAGATCAACTTACAGAGACACCTTTTAGTGTGATTAGCTCTGGTATGCTTATAAACCTCTCTGCTCACCAAAAAGTTGGAGGTTTTGAGGAGCGTTATTTTATTGATTGTGTTGATAGTGAATACTGCTACCGTATGCATCAAAATGGTTATAAGATCCTGCGTTTTAATGATGTTATTTTGGAGCATAGCCTGGGGGAGACTAGAACAGTATCTACCCTGTTCAAGCAGACTAAAGTCATTCATACCCATCAGCCTTTACGCCACTTCTATATCACTAGAAATACAATAGATCTTTTTTTTAAGTCTCTGCGTCATGCCCCGCATTTTTCTATCGCTACCCTACGTTCACTACTCAGAGAGATCAAAGATTTTTTACTCTATGGACCGCAAAGATCTCAAAAACTTCTTTTCACATTTAAAGGTATAATAGCTTACTTTAAAGGGGATTGGGGAGCGTATCGTGATTGATCCACAGCAGTGTAAGATTGTCGTCAAACTCAAGCACCTCTACCCTGATGATCCTGTTGATCGACTCCGTGGTGTTAATGTTGTTGCGACTTTAAAAAAGCGTGGCTGGGATATTGAGCTATATAACAATCAACAAGAGATCGATCTGATCATATATCTTGATGACTATAATCTATATGAGCGTCTGATCTATGAGCATATCAAAGCTAAAATTACAGTTGTTGATATCCAAGATAACCATCTCAACCGTCATAATCCTGCCAGTCAGTTTATTAAAAACAGACGTCACCACTCTAAGTTCAAACGCCTTTTAGTTGAGCTCAAACAGGGGATACTACCTCTTTTTTATAAAGTGCTCACCAAAAAAATATGGTACAAACTTTATATACACTCACTCAAACAGGCGAATCACCTTGTCTGTAGTTCTCACGCACTTACCAAAGTTTATCTTCCTCTTAATCCCCGTACTGTGACCATTGTGGATGCTCTTGATACGGTTTCGTTACCTCCTAGTGAAAAGAGTAAGCGTATATCTATCTGTTGGGTGGGTACGCAAAATAATATTGTCTACCTACAATTGGTTGATAAAGCCATAGCCCTTTTGCAAAAAGAGTATGATCTTGATTTTTACATCATTACGGCGGATACGATCTTTGATGATCCCGCATCTGTTGCAATACTCAATAGCTTCGAGATGCAATATCAGTTTACAAAGTGGAACAAAGAGACAGTGGCAGCAGAGTTGCAAAAACATCATATCGCTATTGCTCCATTACCTTCCATGACAGAGAAGTCAACCAATAAGATCTTGACCTATATGGGTGCAGGCTTGGCAACGGTTGCTTCTGGGGCGCAAGATTATCAACAACTGCATACCCAATATCCTAAGAGCTTTCACTTTCTTGAAGAGAACACTACTACAGTTTGGTATCAAGCATTAGAGAGATTGATCATCGATACAACACAAAGAGAAGCATATGTACAAAAGGCTCAAGAGGTCATAACTGCCTACTCTATTGATAAGATCATTCTCCAATACGAAGCCCTATTTCAAGAACTTTTAAGTGAGCCACTTCAATGACCCTGCTCATCATCTCGCATATGCATGATGTGATGTTGCATCTTGTCAAAAACAACCCAAGTATCACCAAGGTCTACTTAGCCAACCTCTCTTTGGCCGATAAGATTTACTATGAATACCTCTTTAAAAAACATAAAATCGCTTACGAGAGTGTCACATACCAACGTTACTCAAAAGCAGATCGTAGCGGTGTTTATGATAGGGTCAGACCGCTACTCACACAAAGTATTGAATATCTTCGACTGCAACCTAACAGTGATATGAGTAAGATGCTAGAGCACTATGCCAACCTCTACTTAAATTTTGAGACCTTTTTTCAAAAATACCATGTTGATGTGACCTGTACATGGAATGGTCAACGTATCTTTGATCTCATCATCAATGACCATGCCAAACGCCTTAAAAAAAGAACACTTTTTTATGAGATGGGGCTCTTTCGTCCCAATACTTTAACGATGGATGGTAAGGGTGTCAATATCCACAACTCTGTGGTTCGTGATGCTGACTTTTATAGAGATTATCAACTAAGCCAAGCTTCTCAAGTACCGACGAAGGTAACGACACCATCATCTTCTGCAAAATTTTATAAGCTCTATAAAACTTTTGATCACTTGCTTGCACGCCTTCAGTATAAAAGTTACAAACGTTTTGACAACCTCTACAAGGTCTCATTTTTGAGCTTTTCTACACAAGAGCCAACCGTAACACTGAGCCACTTTGATAAAGAGTATCTCAATATTTTTTGCCCTTTTCAGGTCTCTCACGATACCCAAGTCCTACTCAATTCTCCTCATATTAAGAGTATGGAAGCATTTTTAGATCTTATTGAAAAAACTTCTACTGCATTGATCCAACAAAACAGAAAAGTTCGTTTTTATATTAAGGCACATCCTCTTGAAAAGAGAGCAGTCCATACTAAAGCAGATGAGAACATCTTTGTTTTAGATGCTAAAGTCTCCTCAACTGAGGCGGTTAAGATGAGTAATCTTACCTTAACCATCAACTCGACGGTAGGATTAGAAGCAGTAGCTCACCATAAGCCTTGCATTACATTAGCAGAGACGTTTTACGCCATAAGACCTATTGCCTTTTATAGCACTCCAAAAGGTTTGGTCGATATGCTTGATATTGCCATCAAAGAGCATGATGTCAAGTTGCAACAAAATTTCATTGCTTACTTAAAAGATGTGTATCAACTGCCTTATAACCCTTTTGAAATCCTCTCTTTTTCTGCAGAAGCACACCATCAAAAATTTAGGGAGCTTGTAGATGTCAAATCGTAGTGTTATTATCATCTCTGTCTATCTCAACGACACCCTTGCTATTGTTCAAGAGATGTTTGAATCACTTTTCAATCAATCAGTCAAAGACTTTGATATCTTTGTCCAACAAGATGGTCCGATTGAGCAGCAGCTAGAACAGTATCTTGATACCCTTTACCATGAGAAAAAAATATCCTTTTTAGCTAAACGTCAAGAGAACAGGGGTCTTGCCTATTCACTCAATGCGTTGATACAACGAGCTTTGGATCTTGAGTACACCTATATCTTTCGTATGGATGCTGATGATATTGCGCTCTCATATCGGATTGAACATCAACGTAACTATCTCAATGAGCATCTTGAAGTAGACCTTTTAGGGGGGTGGATCGAGGAGTTCAATACTGATACAAATGAGAGAAAAACGATCTACTATCCTCAAGAACATGAGGCCATCTTAAAGCATATGATCAAACGCAACCCTATGGCACATGTCACGGTTACTTTTAGGGCTGATTTTTTTAGAAAGTATGGTCTTTATGATGTGATGAGCAGTAATGAAGATTTTCGTTTGTGGGTCGAAGCTTTTGATCAAGGGGCTACATTTCATAACTTACAAGAGATTTTAGTCAAAGTTCGTACTAACAATGCTTTTTATACCCGTCGCAAAGATAAAAAACGGGCTTTAGAGGTGATGAGAATAAAATGTGATGCGACCAAACGTTTTGGTTTTGGCTACAAAGGCTATTTTTATGCCATGGCCCATTACCTACTTTTTATGGCTCCTGGGTCTCTAAAACAATTAATTTATAAGTATTTTCGTTAAATCTACTATAATATCGTGACAATTTAAGGAAATTATCTATGCAAGAGACAAGCACTACAAAGTCCATACTACTACTCATTACCATTGCCTATCTATTTAGTTTTGCGATACGTCTTATATGGGTCTTTCAATTTCAAGGTAACCCTAACTTTATGTGGAATGATCAACTCATGATCAATACCAATGATGGTTATTACTTTGCATCTGGAGCACAAAAATGGCTTGAAGGAACATTACAGTTTAATTCACGTGTTCCTGAACTTTATCGTACGGCAGCTGTTACTGTCACAGCTTATCTCGCTAAGTTTTCTCCGATGAGTCTTGACACGGCCATCCTCTATATGCCAGCTATCATCTCAAGTATGGTTGTTATTCCTATCGTCTTAATTGGCCGTCTCTTTCAGATGACGACAGTAGGTTTCTTTGCAGCTCTTTTAGGCTCGATTGCTTGGAGTTACTATAACCGTACGATGATCGGTTATTATGATACCGATATGTTCTCGGCTATGGCTCCTATGTTTATATTGTATTTCTTATTGGCCACGATTAAAACAGAAAAAAGTGTTTTTGCTCTACTAAGTGCACTAGCCTTTTTGATTTACCCTTTTCTTTATGATCAAGGGCGAGCAGTTGTTTATGCGATGGGTATCCTTTACATGCTTTACATGTTGATCTTTCATCGTAAAGATGAGTTTACGTATTACTCTATCTTACTTATCTCTGTTGGTCTTATGAACATCAACATCTGGTTACAGTTAGTTGCAATAGCAGGATTGTATTTTGCCATTAAGCAAAATCGTATCTCAGCAAACCAAGCAATGTATACTTCGATTGTTACCGTTTTTGTCTTTTTATATTCAGGCCATGTATTTGATCTGATCTGGATGAAAGTATCACTCTATTTTGCACGCGGGGTAGAGAGTGAAGGCTTGCACTTTTTCCAAGTCTCACAGACTGTTCGTGAAGCAGGTATTATCCCTTTTGATACGATGGCCAACCGTATTTCAGGTTCTGTTTTGGGTGTTTTTGCAGCATTAGCTGGTTATATTATCTTAGTTATGAGACATAAAGAGTTTATCTTAGCCCTGCCACTTATCGGTATTGGTCTCTTCTCTTTAGTAGGAGGATTGCGTTTTACAGTTTATGCTGTTCCTATTGCCGCAATTAGTGCTATCTATCTGTTTCATATTCTCTCTGCCTATGTGAATGATAAAAAGATCTCTTTTGGTATTTTAGTAGCACTATCAGCCGCTATGATCTACCCTAATATCACACATATTGTTGAGTACAGAGTACCTACTGTGTTTATGAACAAAGAGGTTAAGATCTTAGACGAGTTTAAACAACGCTCATCTAGTAAAGATTATGTCATTACATGGTGGGATTATGGTTATCCTCTTTGGTACTATGCAGATAAAAATACGCTTATTGATGGGGGTAAACATAACAATGATAACTTTATTGTCTCTGAGATCTTACTCACAACGTCTCAACAAGAAGCGGCCCGTTTAGCCCGTTTGAGTGTGGAGTCTTACGTAAATTCAGAGTATAACTTAGTCACGAATGCCCTTTTTAAAAACAAGCAGGAGGATCAAATAGATGTGAGTGCTTACTTAGAAAACCTGCGTTATGGTGATGTGACGTTACCTCCAAAAAGTCGTGATATCTATCTCTACTTGCCGATGCGTATGTTAGATATATTACCTACGGTTAAGCTCTTTTCCAATCTTGATCTCAATACAGGACGACCTCTTTCTCAACCCTTCTTTTATACGACACAACGTTTTCAAGATAGTGGTAATACACTTCAACTGGGTAATGGTATTGCCCTCTTAAAAAAGGAAGGAAAGCTTCAGATAGGTACTCAAAAGGTGCCTCTTGGTGAATTTATAAAGATTGCATACAACGCAGATGGCACGTTAAATATCAATCGTCAAGTTGTAACACCTATGGCCCGTCTAAGTGTAATCTACCTTGACTCTTATCAGCGTTTTTTAATCTTGGATAATGAGTACTTAAACTCTACTTTTATTCAAATGTACATCTTTGAGAACTACGATAAAAAACTTTTTGAACCGGTTGTACTTGATCCTTTGGTTAAGATCTACAAACTAAAGGTCTAAAGTAAGATGCTCTATATTGCTGTATTTGTATGTGCTGTTGTGGGTACCTACTTTATACGCTCTGTTTTTCGTAAAAAAGAATTACTTGACCATCCTAATGATCGCAGTTCACATACCATAGCAACCCCTAAGGGCGGTGGATTGGCTATTATGATCACATTTTATGGAGCGATCACGTTTCTCTTTTTTCAAGAGAACATAGACTCAAGACTCTTTTACGCGCTTTTAAGTGGGGTGCCTCTCATCTTGATCAGTTTGGTTGATGATATTGTTCCACAACCACCAAAGCTTCGTTTTGGTATCCAGCTCCTTAGTGCTCTTGGGGCACTTTACGCATTAGGTGGTGTTCAGACGTTAGAGTTCATCAGCTTTTCGTTATCAGGCATTTGGGTCAACATTCTTGCACTATTAGGCATCATCTGGATGAGTAATCTTTACAATTTTTTAGATGGTATTGATGGTTATGCAGGGAGTGAAGCACTCTTTGTTGGTGTAGCAGTTTTCCTACTCTTTGGTAATGAGGTTTCACTTATGTTAGCCTTGTCAACGGCAGGCTTTTTACTCTTTAACTGGGATAAGGCAACGATCTTTATGGGTGATGTTGGAAGTGCGCCATTAGGCTTTATCTTCGCGATTTTTATACTTTATGATGCACCTACCCCCAACTTTGTAGCATGGCTGATTTTGCTTTCACTCTTTTGGTTTGATGCGACATTGACGCTGATCCGTCGTGCAAGAAGAGGTGAAAAGCTTTCGCAAGCGCATAAAAAGCATGCTTATCAAAGGCTTCATCAAGCTGGCTTTTCTCATGCCAAGGTTGTTATGCTCTCTGTTGGGGTTAACCTCCTCTTTTTAACAGCACTCTACCTGCTCCCTTTTGCTTACTGGTTATATCTCTTTTTAGCACTCTTAGTGTTATTATATACCTTAACCAAACTCATAGATATGCAAAAGGCTTTTGATTGAATCTCTTACAACCTAGTTTTGCCAAACGTCTTATCTTTTTTCTTCTGAGCGATCTGATACTCTTTTTTATCTCGCTTCAACTTGCTTATGCTTTGCGTTTTGATTTTGTTATTGATCCTAAACATATGGTCAATTTTTTATCTGTATTTGTGGTTCTCGCACTATTGAAAGTGCTCTTTTTTCTTTTTTTTAAAGTCTACAATATCACCTGGCGTTACTTCGGATTAGACGATGCACTACAACTGATCAAAGCTCACTTTAGCGCTGCGATTACTTTTATTTTGCTCTTTTATATCTTTTATGACTTCTTTATTCCTATGCCTAGAAGTACCATTATCATTGATCTTTTTTTATCTTTGATGTTTACAGGAGCTTTACGAATCTCTAAGCGTACACTCTCTGAACAACTTAAACAGGGAGATGACCGTCGCACGATGATCATTGGCGTTAACCCTAAAACAAGCTCGATCATCAAAAGTGCTCAAAATGGAGCGTTGGACTATTTTCCTATAGCCATCTTTGCCATTTTAAAAGAGCATCAAAGTGCTGTCAATACCTACATCAATAAGATCAAAGTCTACGCGCTTCATGATATGGAACGTGAGATCAACAAGCTTAATATCACAGCGGCTATCATCACGGCTGAACTCTCTCAAAAAGAGCTCAAAAATCTTTTTCAAGAGCTCAAAGCAGCGGGGATAGAAGAGATCAAAATCGCTAAGATATTGGGAAGCCAACATGAAAAGCTAGAAGATCTTTCTATTGAAGACCTCCTAGCACGTCACCCTAAAGATCTTGATAGTAAAGCGATAGCCTCTTTTATCAAAGAGAAAAATGTTTTGATTACGGGTGCAGGGGGAAGTATAGGGAGTGAGATCACAAGACAGTGTAGTGTTTTTGGAGCAGCCTCATTGACCTTAGTGGATAACAGTGAGTTTAACCTCTACCAAATCGCAGAGGAGTTTCCTCAAGCAGTTCATACTCTCTGCTCGGTGACTGATAAAGAGAGACTCTCTGCCCTCTTTCAAAACAGAAAGATTGATATTGTTATTCATGCAGCAGCTTACAAACATGTACCCTTATGTGAAGAGAACATTGAGATTGCAATAGAGAACAATGTTAAGGGTACTAAAAATATCATAGACATTAGTATTGCACACAAGGTATCTAAACTTGTCATTATCTCAACAGATAAAGCGGTACGCCCTACTAATGTTATGGGTACGACCAAGCGCATTAGTGAACTTTATGCACAAAATATAGAGAGTCATGAGACAGAGATTGTAGCGGTACGTTTTGGTAATGTCTTAGGTAGTAGTGGTAGTGTCATACCAAAGTTTAAACAGCAGATCGAAGTAGGGGGGCCTGTAACGGTTACAGACAAAGAGATGACCCGCTACTTCATGCTCATCCCAGAAGCATGTCAGTTGGTCCTACAAGCAGCTTCTATAGCCAAAGGGGGAGAACTCTTTATCTTAGATATGGGTGAGCCTATCAAGATTGTAGATCTTGCGGCTCAGATGATTAAACTCTACGGTAAAGAAAAAGAGGTCAGCATAGCCTTTACGGGTCTACGCCCAGGTGAAAAGCTCTATGAAGAACTCCTCATTGACGAGAGTGAAAAGAAGACAGAGTACAGTTCAATCTTTATTGCCCACCCTACTAGTTATGAGATCAATGCTTTACAAAACGATATTGAAACCCTACTGCATGCGACAGACAAGATCAAAGCGCTACAAGTAATAGTCCCTGAATTTAAACAGATCGATAGTAGATAACTTTCAAACATCTTAAGAAAAACTATAAAAAACATATAGTGTTAATAATAGTTTAATATTATTTCTTATACTATCTCCTCATCTTAAATGAAAGGAGATGAAAATGAAGTTTTTGACAGCTATTATGGCTTTGATGATAACGGTTTCTCTTTGGGCAGTAAATATCAACTCTGCTACTGTAGAAGAGTTAGCCCAACTACCTGGCATCGGACAGATGACCGCGCAAAAAATTGTAAAGTACCGCAAATCACATAAGTTTGTTTCAACTGAAGAGTTGATGAAAGTCAATGGTATTGGACAAAAAAAATACAACAAAATCAAAAAACAACTAAGTATCTAAACAGATATTTCTTTAATCACAATTGTAGATGTAGGGCCATGCGGTTCTGCATCGTTTATATGAAGTTTAAAGTTCATATGTTTTTTTGACATCTTAGCTTTAAACTTATTGTTCATCAGTGAGGCTTTATGAGACTTATTCATATTACGTTGTTAGTCTGGAGTTATATATTGCTGAGTAGTCTTTACTTTAACTATCAATGGCAGGTTGTTGAGAAAAAATCACTAAAAGAAGAGGCTCAAAAGCTTTATCGTCTTGCACATGAGATAAGAGTAGTAACTTATCCTGGAGTCTGTGATCAACAAACTATAGAAATTATTGGAACATCATGTGATGTGGGAAACTATATGGAAGAAGCAGGTACGAGACTCGAACTACAAAGTAATACGTTGCTCAAGAGATTAGAACGTTAGCTATTGTATTAACAGGTATATATAAGTATTTGTTAAGTTTCGTTGTATTTACCAAGTCGCTATATAATAGTAGGACAAAGGATATTGACATGAAAAAAATAACATGTGATATATTGGTGATCGGTGGAGGCCCTGCTGGTGGGGTTTGTGCCGTCACAGCTAAGATGAATTACCCTCAAAAAGAGATCCTTGTCGTCCGTGAATTTGAAGTACAGTTGGTCCCTTGTGCCATACCCTACATCTTTGGAGAGACACTTGGATGTAGTGAAAAAGATGTGGCCTCTTGTGGTATGGCAGAAGAGATGGGCATCTCTACCTTGTTAGGTGCAATCGATAGGGTTGATGTTACTCACAAGCAGGCTTTTGTTGATGATACAGAGATTAGTTTTGATAAGCTTGTCTTTGCAACAGGTTCAACCCCATTTGTACATGACTCTTTACAGCATGCTCTTACCCTTGAGGGGGTCTTTACAGTTCCTAAAAACAAAACATTGATAGACCAAGCTAAAGCGTACATAGAAAAGGTTGATGAGGTTGTTGTTGTTGGAACAGGCTTTATTGGGATCGAGATGGCTATGGAGATTGCAGAAAGTGGCAAAAAAGTCACTGTAGTAGGGGGTAGTCAACATATTTTAAAAGGGGCTTTTGATCCTGAAGTTGCCCTCAAAGCAGAAGAGATCCTACTCAAAAGTGGGGTGACCTTTATAGGTGAAGATAGAGTAAGTGGTATTATTGATGAAAATGGTGATAATGTTGTCAATGGTGTAGCGCTTAAAAGTGGAAGGATCATTCCTGCTAAAGCGGTGATATTAGCAACGGGCTATAAGCCAAACACAGACTTAGCAGAGCGTTCGGGTGTCTCACTCGGTCACTACGGAGGTATTTGGGTAGATGAGTATATGCGTACAGAAAACCCAGATATCTTTGCAGTAGGTGACTGTAGTGCACGACGTGGTTTCATTACTAAAGTACCCTCAAAAGTAATGCTTGCTTCAACTTCCGCTGCTGAAGGACGTGTGGCTGGAAGTGCTCTTTATGGTCTGAAGTATATGAAAGGCTTTAGCGGTACGATTGCCATCTTCTCTACGATGATTGGTGATACAGCATTCTCTTCAGCCGGGATTACGGAAGAGGAGGCCAAGAGAGGTCATGCAGACTATGTGAGCGCTACCTTTAGTGGGATGAACCGTCACCCTGCAACAATACCTGGTGCGCAAAAGCAGTTTGTCAAGTTGGTTGCAACGCGCCAAGGCGGCCAGATCGTAGGTGGCCAGATCGTAGGAGGAAGTGAGACAGGTGAGATGATTAATATCATTGGTCTCATGATCGAGTCAAACATCACCATCTACAAAGCTATGTCTATGCAAGTGGCTACGCAGCCTATGTTAACAGCAGCACCTACCAACTACCCTATTGTCATGGCGGCCACTATGATCGCCCAACAAATCGAACATCAAAATAAGGAACAATCATGAGAAGAATTAACACTATAGTAGACGCCAAAGAAGAGATCGCAAAGTTAAAGAACCTAGACTGTGCAGAAGATGATGTATTTTTTCAAGCTATGGAAGAGGTGCTCCTCTCCATTTTCCCTCTTTTTAAGTCAGACGAGATTTACAATAAGAGTGCTAAAAATGCCATTGTCAGACGCCTGATCACACCAGATCGTGTCATAAAGTTTAAGGTGACGTGGCTTAATGATAAAAATGAAGTTGAGGTCAATACGGGTTACCGTGTACAGTTTAACAATGCTCTTGGGCCATACAAAGGAGGACTCCGCTTTCACCCGAGTGTTAATGAGGGGATCTTAAAGTTTTTAGGTTTCGAGCAGATCTTGAAAAATGCTTTAACGGGTCTGCCTCTTGGTGGTGCTAAAGGGGGAAGTGACTTTGATCCTAAGGGCAAGAGTGACTTTGAGGTAATGAAGTTTTGTTACGCTTTTATGACAGAACTACACAAACATATTGGACCGCGTATTGATGTTCCGGCAGGAGACATTGGTGTGGGTGCAAGAGAGATAGGTTATCTTTTTGGAGCCTACAAGAAGATCACCTCTTCGTTTGAAGGGGTATTGACGGGTAAACCTTTCTTCTTTGGTGGCTCACTCATGCGTCCTGAGGCAACAGGTTATGGTGTTATCTACTTTACCCAAAAGATGTTGGAACTAGAGGGGCGTGAAAGTCTCAATGGTAAAGTCTGTACCGTTAGTGGTGCAGGAAATGTTGCCTTACATGCCATTGAAAAGTTGCAACAACTTGGTGCTGTGGCAGTGACATGTACAGACTCTAAAGGAACCATTTATGATGCCAGAGGGGTAGACCTTGCGTTGCTTAAAGAGTTAAAACTTGAACGCCGTGCCTCTTTAGAGGAGTATATTGAGAGTCACCCTGAAGCACAGTACATCCCAACGTCTGAGTACCCAGAAGGGGGACATGCTGTCTGGAATATACCATGTTATGCAGCATTTCCTTGTGCCACACAAAATGAGTTGACAGTAGTCGATGCCAACAATCTTGTCCAAAATGGCTGTAAAAGTGTGAGTGAGGGTGCCAATATGCCTTCAACGACAGAAGCGGTACATGTACTACAACAAGGCGGTCTCTGTTTTGCTCCGGCTAAAGCGGCCAATGCGGGTGGTGTGGCAGTGAGTGGTTTTGAGATGAGCCAAAATGCAGCGATGCAAAAGTGGACCTTTGAAGAGGTTGATGCTAAACTCAAGACAACAATGGAAGATATCTGTGAAAATGTTTCGGCGACAGCCAAAGAGTTTGGTGTTGCAGGAAATTACGTTGATGGTGCTAACATCGCAGGCTTCAAACGTGTTGCAGATGCGATGATAGCAGAGGGAATCTAAGGCTCTTTTTAGAGCAGTTCAAAGATCTCTTTTTTCATGCTCTCAAGGTTAACGACTCTTGAGAACTCAGCCATCTTCTCCATGAAGTCGGGACGTGTAGGGAGGGTCTGCATAAAGGCTTCACTAGCTTCTACAGACTCCCACTTTAAGATACAACGACAAGAACCATCTTCGGCAACAACAGCATCTCGAGAGATAAATCCTGTTGCATTTGCTTTCAAATCAGCAGAGATATCATCAGAGATCACCTTCCAATCTTTCAAAAGCTCTGGAGCGTTTAGCTTAAGTGTTGCAATAATCATAATACTCATAAAAATCCTTTAAAATAGATAGTAGAGATTGTAACTTAGAATGATAAATAGAGTGATTTTAATGTCAAGTAGAGATGGTGGACAGCTAGGGATTCGAACCCTAGATAGGTTACCCTATACCCGCGTTCCAGGCGAGCGCCTTCGGCCACTCGGCCAGCTGTCCATATTTTAAGAGTGAGAGTATACCCAAATCTCTATAGCGTCTCTCTAAAATGTTTAACCCTTTGTAAAAGCTTATGTTTTTAGCTGTATGAGAGATGTTGAAAATTATATACACATAAGTATACATTATGATGTATATAATATAATAACATAAGTATTGTTTCAGCAAAAAGTTATTATCATTATGCTTTCAAATATAACTTATAGGACGAGCTTATGATAAAAAGAATTTTACTTCCCCTTGTAATCACTTTAGGTTTGGCTTCTCAAGCAGTTGCTTTCACATTTCCTACAACAACAGAAGATACTTGTACGCCAACAACACAAGTCGTTGATGTCAGTATGCTCAATGACTCTAGCAACCTATCTTTTCAGTTGTTAGAGACCTCTGCTGCACTTCTGAACCTCTCTGAGTCGATGTTAAACAACGCTTCTATGGCCAATACGGAGTATGTGCAAGCGATGCTACAACTCTCTACAGACATCGGTGCAATGGCTGATCGTATTGGTGAGATGGCAGATCGTATTGTTGAGACAGAGTATGAGATTGGTTATATGGCAGATCGTATTGTGACAACACAAGAGCTACAAAATACAAATGTAGTGGCGACACAAGCTAATATCATCAAAGCGCAAGCTAATTTCTTATCGGTACTCTCTCAGAAATAGAAGATCGATATCTATAGGGTGCTTTGGCACTGCTTCATGATCACTTTCCAATCCTCATCATAATGTTTTTGTATGTACTTTAGATGGTGAGGAATGCGACATCCGGAGCAGTCCTGATGGATCATCTCTCCATAAACTCCAGCACTTCCCTCTTTAGAGTCAATATCACAAAGACTATAACGCGTTCTCTTTTCAATCTTATCAATACCCGCATCATTAAAACGAAAGTGTGGACAGGCACAAAGATAACAGTTGAGTCGTTCCATATCATGACACTTTTTACCTTGAGTGCCTGCTTCATTTAACTCTTGGTAAAGAGGACAAAAGTTGGGTTCATGCTGGAGCATGTTCTCAAAGTCAAAGTAGTTGATGATCTGCTCTTTGGTGTAGCCCTTTTGACGTAACTTTTGAACGATATGTTGGTGCCTCTTAGCAAAGTCATCAAACCATGATCTATAGGTCATGAGATCTCTCCTTGGTGCTTGAAAGAGCGCAATAAAAAGAGGATGGTGATGAGCTCTGCGGTGAGCAAAAGGTAGTGTAGATCATAGACTTGACTCTGGTTGTCGGTGATATTAAAGCCATAGGTGAGGGCCTTGTAAAAAAGGTAAGAGATCAACATCCCTGCAAGATAACCCAACTGTTTGGCCATATCGAGTTGACTTAGTGCCTCACTCTTGGGAATGAGGATGGTCTCTGCTCTGACGAGGTAGGAGCCAAAAGAGAAGGTGAGTTGGTAGCCTGCATATATAAAGAGTGCGGTCGTATAGCTATATGAGAAAAAGAGGAAGTAGAGCACACTGATGAGCATCACCACCTCTACTGCAATCGAGATACGGTAGAAGTAAGTGATGTTCATGATCTTGGTGTAAAGTTTTGCGATCACTAACATGGCTAAGGCCAATGCGATGCCCCCTAGTGAGTAGAGTGAAGGCTCTAATGGGGCATAGATGGTGAAGATGCTTCCCACAGAGAGGCCAACAAAAAGAGAGTTAAAAAACTTATAGCGTATAAACTCTTTTAAGATGATCTGACGTAGTGATGACATCTGACTCCTTTAGTATTGGGCACTTAGACCGATATAGAGACTACGACCTGCTGTGGCATAACCATCAACCACTTGGTAATACTTATCTGTAATATTATCGACTTTACCATAAACGGAAAGATAAGGGTTGATCTGAACGTTAGAGACAAAGTTCACAACGGTATACTTTCCTGTTTGTGCACCTTGATCACCCGCTCTGTCGTAACGTTCACCAATATATTGTCCATTAAGACCAAGATCAAATGCCTCTGTCGCGTAGTAGACGATTGAAGCATCGATCTGCTCTTTTGGACGACGCGCTAAGGTTTTACCGTTGGCATCTTTGGCGTTAAGGTAGGTATAGTTTGCACTGATACCTAAGAGATCAAAGAAGAAATCTTTGTAGCCAAGTTCAACACCTTTAAGGGTTGAATCACCTTCTATATTACGGTATTCACCAGTAAAAGATCCTGTAGAAACGTAGTCAATGAGGTCAGTGACTTTGTTATAAAAGCCAGTAACCCAGACAACATCATTTCCTAATGTTGCTTCATAAGAGAGGGTTGACTCTGGGTTGACCGCACTGTTTCCAGCAAAACCATCATAAAGTTGGTAGAGGGTCGGTACATTATAACCTGTACCGACATTGGTACTAAAGTAGATATCACTATAGATAAACTGCTTAAGTCCAATCTTCCCGGTCACTTTATCATCGAACTCATTGTAACGATCATAGCGAAGAGACTCTGTAAGGATCGTGGTGAGATCAGAGAAGAGGTTGAGCTTATTGTAGTTGGTCGCAAAGGCTGAGATGGCATTATAGTTTTTGTCTAAGTCAGCACCGCCACTCTTTTTTTGTTCAAACTCTTGATATGAAGCACCGATACGTAAAAAACTATCTTGCATATATGAGATCTTATCATCAAGTTTTATCTCATCAACACTACCGGTATATCCTCCATATTGTGAGCGGTTAAAAGTTGAACGGTTATAACGTAGTGCAAGTGCATTAAGGCTATCGGTATGGGTATAGGCTAGGGCATAAAAACGATCTTTATTGTAGGTAAGGGTATAGGGACCATTAGGTGCATCAGCAGGGGCACCTGTACCAAAATTGATAGAGTCATACTCAATATAGCTGTTTATGGTTTGTACAGAAGCTTCGATACGATCTTCTTTAGTGATGTTCCAGCCTAGTTTGGCATTAAAGGTTTTATTTTGATAGGCATCTTTTTCAAAGCCAAGATCATCATAACGTTGACCATAGTTAGGGCTTGCTTTGGCTGGTTCAACTGCTGAAAAACCATCAGTATAGATGAGTGATCCTCCCATCAAAACATCAAACTGTTCTGTAGCATATGAGGCTTGCAAAGAGGCAATTTTAGTGTCATAAGAACCATACTCAACATGTGTCGAAGCATGTAGCCCTTGTTGCGCTGCTGAGGTGACAATATTGATGACACCTGCACTTGCATCAGCACCCCAAACACCAGACTGTGCTCCTTTGATGATCTCAATACGTTCAACATTATAGAGTGCGATCTGTGGATACTGTGCACCATTGAGACCTGTGACATCATTATAGCGTTGGCCATCGATCAGGACTAAAGTACGTTTAGAGTCCATACCACGAATATAGATCGAGGTGGGTTGACCCATACCACCATTGCTAGTAGCAGAGAGTGCCCCTAAGCGGGTTAAAGCCTGTTGTAGTGTAGTCACTCGGGCCTCTTTAATCGCCTCTTTAGTGATGATTGTTACTGAGTCTGGAACATCTTTTTTTTGCAGTGTAGCCCCTTGAGATGCTGTGACATCAATGGCTTCAAGCGTGTAAGAGTTTTCTGCTGCAAGAGATGCGAATGCGAGTATAGCGGCAAATGATAGTAAGTTTTTATTCATTTTATATTCCTAGTTTTAATTTTTTGGGTTGGGATGATCTTAACTTTAGGCTAAGAGGAGGGGTATGATAAGCGGTGGTGATGTGACTGAGTTGGCGTAAAGATAAGGTTTTACAGAGTATTTGGCTTTGGGGTTTTGTAAAATGAGGTTACGGGTAACACGGTGGTAGTAACAGTTACAATGGCCGGCATGCTTGACGAGCGTAGTAGCCGGGGTGAGAAGAAGCGCTTCAAGGGGCTCTTCTTCGAGTTCATCGCTCTCTAAAGTGTTGATGATGAGGTGTGATGCTCTAATACGTACACTTGTGGCATCAAGGTGGTGTTGTACAACACTTGCTTGAATGGCAGCTAAAGTAAAGTAGTTTTTTCCAAAACCTTTAGGCATCACGGACTCCTCTCATCTTTTTTATTATTGAAATTATAGCTAAAGTGCTACTTGGTTGACTCTTTAAAATCTTCAGTTGAGTCACTGAAGGCCCCTTTGGTCTTTTTCCAACCATTTTTAAGACCCTCGTTGATGTTGTGAAGGTTACTCTTAGTCTCTTGTTTGGTACAGCCACTCATACTCAAAAGTAAAATGATCAAAAGGGGAAGTAGAAGGTGTCTCATAGTCTGCTCGTCGTGTTAAAGTGGGCGAATTATAGCAAAATCATTCATCACGCACTAGCTACGCTATAATTTCGACAATATACTAAAGGATGGCTATGAAACTTTCACACCTTCGACAGATCGTTGATTATATGCAAGGTGTGAAGCACATTAACGCCATTCACCGCATTGGTGACAGTGTTATCAAGATCGTTTTTGATCGAGATAACATCTTCTACTTCAACATGCAAAAGGGTAATGCTTACATCTCCAAGTGTGCTAAAGAGATCAGACGCTCTAAGGTCTACAACGCCCCTTTTGATGTTATCTTATCCAAACGTTTTAACCGTGCTCAGGTTGATAGTATTGCGCTTTATAATGATGACAAGATCATCCGTATCAAAGCCTCCATTAACGGTGCTTACAAGGCTGAAAGCGCCATCTTACAGTTTGAGTTTACGGGTAAAACGACTAATGTCATCATCATTGATGAAGCCCAGATCATCCAAGAAGCACTCCGTCATGTTGATGCCTATAGTTCATACCGCATTATCAAAGTGGGTCAAGCACTTCTTGCACCACCTGCTCTTCCTTTTATACCTAAAGAGTTTCCCTTGGATGATGTTGAAGCCTTTTTAATCGAGACCTGTGAAAAAGAGCAGTCGCAACGTATCAACAGCCTTAAAAAGCAAAAAACAGCCTTCATCACCAAAAAACTTCAAAAACTAGAGCGTCTTTACAATGCTCTTGATGATGAAGTGGCGCTGCAAGAAGAGGTTGAGAAGCTACAGCACTATGGTAACTTGGTTTTGAGTAACCTGCATAATCTTAAGCCTTATCAGAGTGTTTTGAAGATGCAAGATTATGATGGCTCTGAAGTAGAAGTGGCTATTGATAAGTTGGTTGCCATCCCTTCTCACTACTCTGATTACCTTTTTAAAAAGGCAAAAAAGAGTAAGCAGAAGGTCAAAAATCTTTACATCGAACGAGAGAGTTTGGCTTCTAAGATTAAACACCTAAAACACTTTTTAGAGATCATTGACAAAGCAAGAGATGTGGCGAGTATCAATCTTCTCTTTCCTCCACGCCAGCAGCTTAAAAAAGAGAAGCCAAGTGAGTCATATGATGTCTTTTGGGTGGAGGGGTACAAGATCCTTTTAGGCAAAAGTGAAAAAGGGAATATCGCCCTTCTTGAGAGTGCGAGAGCTAAAGATATCTGGTTTCATATGAGAGATCACCCTTCTGCTCATGTCATTGTAGTGACGGATAAAAAAAATATTCCTGA